>Ga0310690_10000044_pt1 | contig 273303 bp, 339 predicted proteins | sample AusTroGonzalo_MG_2_FD_207661 | JGI IMG/M metagenome (GOLD analysis project Ga0310690, IMG submission 207661) | Bovine rumen microbial communities from tropical cattle in Woodstock, Queensland, Australia - Gonzalo_04 (v2) (version 2) | ecosystem: Host-associated > Mammals > Digestive system >... | reverse complement strand
CAATTGGTACCCATAGTCAGACTTGCACTGACACGACACTCGGCCAAGGGTTTTTAAGACCCTTATGTCTACTAAATTCCATCATATGGGCATTGGTTGAGATGCTTGGGTTCGGACCAAGGATAACCTGTTTCAGAGACAGGCGGCTTACCACTTGCCTACATCTCAATATTGGCTAGGGCGGGAGGACTCGAACCTCCACAAACACAGGTTCAAAGCCTGTTAACTCTACCATTCGTTCACGCCCCAAGATAAATAAAAGGCAGCTCACATACGCAAGCTGCCCAATTTAGTTAGTCTATATATTATTCTAGTCTATTTGAGAAAACCTGCGTATGAAAAAGAATATCCGCCATGATAACCGCGTAATTGTTGCATTAGTTTGACAGACCAATTTCTTTTCATCGCTTTTTCTCCTATTTGTCTGTAAGATTTCACTATACCTCAGAATACTTACTTAACATAGATGTTTTGGCCTAACTAGCTTTTTCTTCATGATCCTTATTTGTTCAGAAATAAGTATAGGCTCTATTGTTCACATTATCGCGAACATTTAATTTAGCATATATTTTCTTATGCTTTTTATATTATACATTATTTTTTTGAAAATGTAAATATATTTTTTAATGGTCCTCCTGCATGGACTTGAACCACGATTTCTCTCTTATAAGGGGAGCGTCCTGACCTTTAGACGACGGGAGGAAATGGCTTAACTATCTTTCTGCTCCCCACAGGCAAGGTGGATTCGAACCACAGCATTCTAGAAATAAGTATAAGCTCTATATTATTATACATTGTTTTTTCTAAATGTAAATAGTTTTTTATAAAATATGATAGGCAATATAATTATCTATTGGAAAATCCCAGTCCCAAATTAATTGAAAATAATGAACTTTTCCTGTTTCATCTTTAATCCAAGCATTATCCCACTCATTATCTAAGATTAATCTTAAGCCTCTATAGTCTAAAACTTGAGCACCATCTGAGAAGGTATGAGTATGAACTCTAGTTTTTCCATAAATTTCTTCTTTAACAGAACTAAAATCTTTTCTAGCTTGTTCAATTTCTTCCTTAGTAGCAGGCTTTAAATAATCTGTATGAGGCTTAAATTCTACTGGATAATCTTTATAAACTGTCATAAAGAATTCAATAGCTTGTTTTTTGTTATCTTCTTTTGCTTGATGAATATATTGATTACAAAGCTCTTGATATACTTCAAATGGAACTACTTTATGTTTATTAAAATACTTTTCATAAAGTTCTGCTTCAAAGTCATGGTATTTTTCAACTATATATTGCCAGTCTTCTATAGTATCATGGAAAAACTCTAAACATTCTTTCTCCATTCTTCTAAAAATCCAATGAGCAATATGATAATAACTTTTTTTTCAATAACTAACAGTAAACTTTTCCATAATATATTATACAATAGATATAAAAAATTCCTGGGATTTTGAGCACCCAGGAATTTATCTTAATTATTTAGCAAGTTTCTTAGCTTTTTCTTTTTCAATTTCAATTCCTAAAGCTTTTGCTAATAATTTTTCATCATCCTTGTGCTCTTCTGTAACTAAAACATCTATGCCATCATCAACAAATAAAGTGGATTCAGCTGCAGCATCTATAGCTGTAACAACTCTTTCAAATGGGTCCTTTTCTTTTGTCGCATATAAAGCTCCACAAGCAACATCACTGCCTGAACCTATTGCAAAATAATCCTCAATTTCAGAGACGCTTAAGTCATTCCAAATCATCCATGCTTTATCTCTATAGGCAAAAATGAAAGCATTTGGCATTAAATCACATAAACCATTTTCACCAGGTTCAACTACAATACCATTAGCTTTTAATGTTTGAGCAATTGTTGGAACTAAAGAACAAACAACAAAATCAGTAGTTGGCTCTACTTGTAAATTATTCTTATCAACTACATTAGCATATTGAATAATTTGTGAAGCACGAGCGGAACCTACTGAGCCCATAATTGCACCTTCTAAATCATAGACAGGCCAAATCTTAGTACTGGTATGATTTTTACTATCGCCAGTACTAATTTGCTTGTCTGCACCAAGCACAATCCTATTCTTTTGTTTAATCGCAACTACTAGAGACATCTTCGCTACTCTCCTTTTAATTTAATAAGTCTGCCAAAGCAGCAGTTTTTGAGCGCTCAGACTTAATTAAATGCACATAACCAAATAATTTTTGTCCTGCAAGACGCTCTATAAGTGTTTCAATGCCTTTCGATTTTTCAAATGAAACTTTATCTCTTTGCCTATTATCTGCATCAAACCAAACCTCTGATCCTTCTGCAGCACGGGCAATAATGAGCTGTATATGTTCTTTTGTGAGGTTTTCTGCTTCAGAGCACATAATTAATGTATTGTCGAAGTTTCTGCCTCTAAGAGATTGAAGAGGTTCGACAACAAGAGTTCCCTTATCTAACATAGTTCTGACACTATGTTCACCAGCATGGTCTATAAAAGGTCCTAAGAATGGAAGTAATTTATCTATTACTTCGCCAGGTAAAGCACCTAAATCTTTAGTATCTTTAACATCTACATTATTTCTAATCCAGACAATTCTATCAAATCTGCCTTGTTTTAATGCCTCAAGCGCAGCAGATACTAAAATCATTGTTTTACCAGTTCCCCAAGTTCCTGTTAATAATTTAATAGTTTTTGTTGGGTCTTTCATTAAATCAAAAGCACAAACTTGCTCTTCATTTCTTGGGGTAATAACTATGCTTTTTCCCTTAGAATATTTCCTTGTAGAAGTTTTTTTAGTTTCTTCTTGCTTAGGCTGTTCTAATGGAACTGGAGTCAAATCTTTAACAGTTTTAATTGACCCGCCTGTAAATTTTCTTAAGCCACCATTTTCACAACAGTAGAATGTTGTTATATTATCTTCGGCTTTTACTATTAAATACTCATTTTCTTTTAATTCAAATGGTACTCTCCCTTCAGTATAGAGTGCTCACCACTCATCAGAAGTTGGATTTCATTTCTTCCAACCGGTATAAGTCATATCAGCCATAATAAAAATCCTCACTGATAAACCTAGCCAGCTAAATTAGTATATCATACCCTAAATAACAGCCACAGCTATATCAAATAATTTAGCAAATGTAAATAATTTATAGCAAAAGAAAAACAGCAGATTATTTAGTATCCTGACCAGAACTCAGAATAAATCTGCTGTTAATAGAGTTGTTCGTCTTATGACCACTTTACTATTCTAACATAAGATTTTTTGTCGACTTGGGTTTTTTAATCGTGGAAAGTAGCAGGAAGATTTTGTCGACAGTGGCATACATTAGCACGCCTTACGTACAAGGCTTGATATTTAATTTAGCGAATAAATTTTAATAAATTATTAATTTATCAATTTATTAAAGATTTTGGCCATTTGCAATGGCTACAATCTTCTCAATATCAAATGGTCTAATGACTTTTTGAGCTTCTGTTGGGTTATAGCTGCTAGCAAAAACAACATCGGCTTCTTCTGGATTTTCAACTGTTTCTCCACGATAGCTTGCAATTAAACCTGCATTTAATTCAAGTTGTGCTGGATTCAATAACTTAGCAATTGTGCTAAAATTACTACCACGAACAACATTAAATTCATCTTCAATAAGTTGATTTAAAATAACTACTTCATTAGTTGTTAAATCTAAAGCAAATGCCATAAAAGCACGAGTATCACCTTTAACATGAATTTTTAATTCAATGTTCTTTGGGTCCCAAGCTTTTGTATTGAAGTTTTCTTTATTTTGATAACCACAGAAAATTTCACCGCTATTTAAGCTTGAACAGAAACCATGGAAGGTTTGAATAACATATTTGATACCTCTAGCACGAACTTTATCTAAATCAATATCATAATATTCAGTACCATTTTTAGCACGACAGTCGCCTGAGAAATAAACTGCATTATCAAATGGTTTATCCCAGTAATTACCAAAATACATATAGCTTAAACTATTATCTTCATGAACAAAAATTAAAGAAGCATCAATATCAAAGGCATCTTTCCAATGAACAAAAGTACGAACTTTATTTGTTGTAACAGGAAGTCTTGAAGAAACTGGTAGGACATCAATGCCTTTTCCAGTAGCTGAAGTATTAACAGGAACGCCAACTTTGAAGAATTCTGGGGCAATGTAAACTTTGCCTAAAGATGGTAGGGCTCTATAACCTTCTTCAATCTTAGTAAAGCAAGCATCGTGAATAAGCTTTCTGGTAGCTTCATTCAACTTAGATTTTCTCCAAGTTGTTTCATATTCTGTTTCAATATGTTTTTTAACTAATTTATTCTTAGTAAAAGTAAATGTTCTTGCATTTCCATCATCAGACATTAAAGTTGACATTGTTTGGAAAAGAACAAGTGGGTTTTTAGCTGGAAGTAAGCCTAAAATATCTAAAGCTGTTTGTGGGTCAGCCCTTGAAACTAACATTTTAAGATTTCTTTCTAAAAGAGAACCATTAGAAGCATAAATTTTGGCTGCACCTAAAACATCACCTTTATCTAAAGCTGCTTGAGCTCTTGCATAAGGAGATTTAGAATTATCAGCTAATTTAACCTTGCCTTGTGCACCAACTTTATTAACAAGAGTATTAAAATACTTAGCTTGTTTCTTAGTCATTGGACAATCTTTAACAAGTGGTAAAGCACCTCTAATTAAATCTTTAGTTGTGCTATCTAAGACAAGTTTAGAATTTTCACCACAACGAGTGATAGAAATCTTGACTAAATCTTTTTTAAATAAGAAACGTGCAAAATTAATATCTCTTTCAAGCATTGTAATAGCATTATCACCACAAAGAATATCAAAGTCTTTGTAATAGCCATGGTCAAAAAGCCAGACGAATTCAATTGTTTCGTCTAAAGACCAAGGACGCTTGTATTCTGAATAAGCTTTTGCTAAATCAGTTAAAATAACTTCTGCTTCATCAGCAAAAACAATCTTAAATTCACGAAGTTTGATTTCTTCACCAGTTTTATATTCTGGTAAATCTTTTTCAAAAATTTCTGGGCGTGAATAAATACCAGTTCCTGTTTCAACTAAGAAATAAGAAACTAATTGTTCAATTAAAAGTTCAGCTTTTGTAAAGTACTTCATATCTTGTGGATTTGAGTAAAATGAAGCTGGAACATCTAATTTATAGAGTTCAGTAATTTCTTTAATATGAGTATCAGTTAAAAGTTGTGGTTTATCAACTACAATACCAAAGTTAGATAAAAGATAAGCATTAAAATATGCAGTTCTAACTTTTGTAAGTTCTGAAGCTTCTTGTGGCACAGCTAAAAGATAATGTCTAGCAATTAAAATTTGATGTGCATTTGTTGAATTGTTTGAATTGAAATCTGTTCCTCTGAATTTAATCATAAAATTCTCCTTAAAAAATAAAGCAGCCTTTAGGATAACAAGCTACCAACTCGCCTACCGTCCTAAAAACTACTTTAAGTGATAAATGAATTGGCCTAACTATCGAAATCCATATTTATTAAAAGAAATAAGTATAGGCTCTACTGTAGGTCTTATTGACACTGCCTACATTATATTATACAACAAAATTTTAAAAAATAAATAAAAAAACATACTTTTTTTCAAAATATGCTTTTATATAAAATAAATAATTATTAAAACCAATAATGAGACGAGTCACTATCAGCAAGTAAAGCTGCATCAATAGCTGCCTCGCAAAGCTCATAGATTTGCTTATCTAGAAGCCTAATTTTGTATTCTGACTTATTTATTAGCTTATTAAGTTTATCAGCCTCTGTGGCCTCATTTACCTTAGTTTTTCTCAAATTTATAAGCTTTTCTTGTAAGGCTGCTCTCTCTTTTTCTGCAGCTAAAATTAGACCATTAATGTCTTCCATAAATTACTCCCTGCTACTTCCTTAGATATTAAATTTAGCAAATAAATAAAGCCCCTAATTAGAGCTTTATTTTAAGAGCTGTTCAAATGCTTGTTTTATTTGGTCTATCGGTAGGATTGTCCTATCAGGGACACTCACATCATTTAAACAGATAATTTGATAATTGCCTGAAGTAATAACAAAAACTAATTCTTCACCTGGATGTTTAAGTGAAGTATATAAGAACTTAATTGGGCTATCAAGTCTATTATTTGTTAAATATTCATAAAGAGGGTAAATATATTGATTATGTTGAGTTTCAGTTCTAAAAGCTCAAATATTTCTATAAATATGAGGTTCTAGTCTCTTTAGACAGTCCACGCAATGAGCCTTAATCATCGGAGTCATTGAATGATTTGGCTTTAAATAAGTAAACTCATCATGTTTATATCCTAAAGCTTCTGCAACATGTTGAAAACAATTTAAGCAAACAAGTCTAAATTGTTTATGATTGTGCCTAATATCTCTTCCTGAAAAACTCATTTTTATTTTTCCATCTTCAGTAAAAAAATCTTCTTTAGATAGAGGTGCTACTGGATACATATCATCATTAGTATAAATAAAATGTTCAGATAAGCCTTCTATATTAGGAATAAACATTTCAATTGTTGTCGAGTTAAAAGTTGGTAAATATTCTTTAGGAATAATATCTTTATGTAAAACTATTTTTGTTTTTTCTTTATTTATATAACTTGGAACCTGTTCAGGATTTGAAACAATTAAATAAATATTTCTTATCCAAGGCATAAATTTATCTATTAACTTTAAACTGTATTCAAAGAAACCTGGATCGTCAAATCTTGCGCCTAACATTTCTTGAATCCTGGCAAATTCATTATTTAATGCACAAAAATCTAAATAAGTTTGTCTTCAAACAGGATCAGTATTATCCACAAATGGGACTACTAAATCTATATCAAAATTAACCATATTACTCACTCCAAATGTCTGAAATTGCTATTACTGGTAAATGAATAAGCAAATAAATAATAATTAAAGGTGAGATACAAATAGCCCCGAGAATAGCAAGAATACCAACAAATATTGACTCTAACACTTTTAAGAACTTACTCATACTACTTTGCCTCCAAGCCTTCTAAAAGCTTTTTAATAGCTTTTCTAACTACAGCACTACAAGAGCTCTCATCTGCTATTGCTAAAGCCTTAAGCTTTTCATATGTATCTTGTGTAACTCTAACTTCTAACTTAACTTCTTTTTTCTGCATAAACAAAATATCCTTTCACTTTAATTTAGCAAATAAAAAGCAGCACAATGTATTATTTTGTGCTGCATTAGATGGCAGGGGTGCAGCGGCTTGCACGCTGTTTCCCGGTTTTGCTTACCACTATAGCTTTCACTACACTTCCGTTTTGTGGTCTGGAGTACATCTTCAGCATGCATTTCTGTTTAGCTGGGTGATTATCTACTCTCTACGGGCTGATTTCTCATTCCCTCGGTATTCCCATTTGACAGGGTTCACCGATATCATCACCTACACTTATAATGTTTCCACCATAAGGCACCAGTTTCGTCAGTTAGCAACTTTCGAGGTTGAAGACCGCGGGTCTACTACATAACTTACGCCCCTTAGGTAGATTCGTAAATCTACAATATATTATACATTATTTTAGCTCTGAACTAAATGAAATAAGTGAAATTGGGCCTGCATATACTTCATTTGGAGTTGAGATTACTACCTGGTCTCCGCCAACTGATTCATCTAAAGAAACTCTAAAAATTTCATTTCCTAAGTCATCTGTAATAAAATAATAATTATCTTCAAAATGTTGTTTTGGCATATCTACTCCTAGGCATCAAATTTTTTATCATCTTCTTTTTCTTCAGCTTCTGCAGGTTTTTTAGTAGTTGTTCCTTCAAACCAATTAATTTTATTTTTAAGCTCATCAATAATCATTTGAACTACCATATAAAGTGGAGTTTTTAATTCCATTACTTGATAAGCTAATAATCCAACTAAATAAGCTCCAAATAAATTTAAGCTATCTTTTCCACCAAGACCTAATAAAGTCTCAACTAGTTCTTCATAATAGGTTACATAATTATAATAAGAAGGTTCATGATATTGGAAACTTTCATCATACTGAAGTTTAGGTAAATCATTTTCTAAAATAATAATTAAATCAGCTAATTTATCTTTACTTGCTATTACTGGTTTCTTCTCTGACATGTCTCTTTTCCTCTAAATAATGAACATATCTATCTATTACTTTTTGCAACAAATCAATTTCTACTTTACAAATTAAATATTCATTTGGGTTCAAGACCCCAGCTAGATATTCTTGCTTGGCCTCAAGTTCTCGCTGCAAACTAATAAAAAATTCATTCTTAAATATTTCTAAAGTATCCATAACAACTACCTCTGTATTTATAATACATTATTAGAAACATTTTCTTCATTTTCCTCAAGTAATCCCTTAGGAAGTGGATACACAGTTATACATCTTGTACTAGTAGAAGCAAAAACAAAAACATAGCCCATATAATATTTAACTCGTCTACTCTGATTGCCTTGTTTAATAGCTATAAATTTGCTTATTTCGGGGTTTTTTATATTAGCATAAGCTTTTCCCCTTCTTTGAGCTTCTTTCATCATTTCACGAGCTTTTTTTCGGCTCCAGCCACATCTCTCTGCAGCTCTAAAGTATGAATGATCTGTATTAGGTGCTTTTACTCTACTCATTTTCGTCTTTTTCATCAATAATTCTTGCAAAATAACCTGCTAAGAAATTATAATCCCAGGCTGAGTTTGCAAATAACTCAAAATGAATATCTTTATTTTTATCTTCTACGCCGTATCTGCCAACGATAATATAATCAAAATTAAAATTATCTTTTATAGCTGGGTCAATTTCTTCAGTTTGAATTCTAATTTCTTCAATAACTAAATAAGCTCCTCCCATATGACCATAGCTTTTTTCAACTACTTTTGATAGAGTTTTTTCAAGCATTGAAAAATTAATAACAATATCTTGCATTATTTTGTTTCCTCAGCTTTATCTAAAGTAATTTCTTCTTCAGTTTTTTCTTCTTTTTTGACTACTGGCTTTTTAGTTTTTGGTTTAATTTTTTTCTTAATAGCTTTAATTTCTTTTTCAAGCTCTTCTACTTTTTCTTTAACAGAGCCAAGACCTGAAATAACTACATCTTCTGAATTAAGACAAATAGTACTAAAAGCTTTTTCACCCGTAATATTTAAAGTCATTCCAGTAAAATCTTTATGGATATCTTTTTGAAGCTCAGTTTTTACATCAAATAAAACAGATTGTAATCTATCTATTTTTTCTTTTAAAGTATTATAAACAATTTCATCTTTATATTCTTTTTCAATCTTTTTTCTGCTTGAATAGAGATTTTCTTCCTTAAGCTCTACTAAATGCTCTGCATTATAATTCCAAAGCCAAAGAGGATGAGATGGAATATTTAAAGAATAGGTTACTTCTCCGGTACCTAAGTCTTTAACTATTTTTTTAATAGTACCTTCAATAATTGTTCCTAAATATTCTCCAGTAATTTGATAAAAATAAACTTTTTGTCCAACTTTAAATCTACTCATAAATCTCTCCTAATTATTATCTATAGTAATAGCAATTACAAATACAATTGCTGAAAAGATTAAAAGCACTCCAAATAAAGCAAATGGAAGCCAGAATGGAAACCAGGTCCAGAAATGCCCGCCAGCTTTAACTGCATTATTAGCATTTGTAATCCAGTCCATATGACAGCCATAATCCATAATCATAAAAACTACCCAAGCTATCCAGCTAAGCGTGCCAAATGGGATAGACAATTCAGAATGAACTTTAACATTATTTTCTTGCATTATTCAAAATCTCCTTAGTTATAATAAATAAGTATAAAAGTAATCCATGTAATAATAATTTGAATAAAATGAATACTCTGATCAATTACTAAATTTATTTTAAGTTTATTAGCTTTTAAATCATCCACTACTGCATGAATAGCTAGATTAATTGGAATTGCTAAATAAAACCAATTTAAATTTATATTATTACATAAACTGTAAATAAGAATAGGTAAGAATGTCATAATAGACCAAGAAAGAGCATGACATAATAAAGCCATAAGATAATCATTTTTATATAGATTATCTGGAGCATTTTTCTCCCACCACTTTTTTTGTTTAGCAGAAGCAAGCCAACCTTGTAAGTAATAATCATCTGCAAGATGGGCAAATATCATAAACACTAATAAAGCAATAATCCAAGTAATATTCATTATTTAAAATCTCCCTTATCCATTCTTTCCATAAAACCTTTAATAAGCTCTACTACTACTTGTGTCATTTGAATAACATATGTATGTTGTATACTACCAATAGTTCCTGAGTTGTCGCAATAAGGTATAATTTCTACTGGAAAGGGCAGTTTAATAGTTTCATTATTAATAATTAAGCTTTCAACTTTTTGTTTCTCCATTATTCAAAGTCCTCCTTATTAAGAACTGTAACAGGTCTATTATATTGGTAAGTACCTGGAAGAGGTAATCCTGGAATTTGAGAATCATTAACAATACATTCAAATTTACAATTACCTTTTTCATCTAAATATTCTGAAAAACCTAATTTTAAACCTTCTTTGTAGATAGTCTCAACCTTTTTACAGAAATCATGAGGGTTTGATTTAATAACAGAAGTCTTAACTAGAACATGATAACCACCACTTGTATCAATAATAACATAGTTACCTTTACCAAAAGTATTATTTAATTCTTCTTTTAATTTAAGATAAAATCTCATATAAGATTCATATCCACTTTTACCTTGCCAAGCATCATTATGAGCATAATCATGCACTCCAACTTTTTCTAAGTGAGCATTTTTAAACCAAGCAGGAACATCGATATCAAAGTCCATCCAATATTTAGTTCCTTTTTGGTTAGCTTTTAAATGCTTAATTGTAGACTCAGCATTTCCATACCACTGATATTGTTGAATTAAATCTGTTGAGGTATGTCCTGATAAAAGCCCTTTTGCAACTGCTTGTTGAGTATCTAAATACTTATTAACAAATTCTCTAACAACTTTAGTATCATCACAAGGGTTTACATAAAAAATAACTGCTAGAGTTTTTGTAGGAATTGGCTCGCCTTTAGAAGTAGTATAAGCATATTTGTCTACATTAAATCTTCTGACTCTCTTTAAAAAATTATCAAAAGTCCAAGCATTATCTTCATCCCAAGTTTCTGCATTTTTGAAACCCTTAACTCTAAATGTTTGAGTTGCTAAAAATTCTGCTTCTTTTCTTGTAAGACCAATTTCTTCTTGTTCTTCTTTTGTGAGCTTTTTATGACGACTAACAAAAACAGCAGAATAACTTTCATTAACTGCTGGAGCTGCTAATACATGATCAAAAAACCAATGCAATTCATCTTCATCAGCAATCATATTATACATAGGAGACATCAAATCTTTAAGAGCTTTGTTTGGCTCAGCTGGGTTTGCTAAAGCTTCTAAGAACTTCTTTTGATCCTCTTCTATAAAATTAATATTTTGCATTGGGTCGTATTTATCAATGTGGTTAATAAAAATCTTTTCTTTTTCCATATTATATTATACAATATTAACTTGACTGAAATGACATTTCTTTAAAAATTTCTAATAATTCTAATAGTTTTTCTCTATTATTATATTCTGGGTGCTCTAAAACAAGATTTAGCATCCACTTTAAGCAGTCTCCAATTTCAGGACCTTCTAAGAAACCATCAGCAAGGATATCATTTCCATTTATAGCAAGATCCTTAATAGTCATTGCTTCATCATTATCTAAAATCTCTTTAAACCTGTCATAAACATTACTTACTGCATCAACTGCATAAATAGTTCCTTGGCTTAATTTATGAGACATTGCATCAGCAAGTCTAAGCTTCATAAAAAGTGGGAAGTTTTCTTTTCCAATATCTGTAACAACTCTTTTGAAAGTAGAATTTTTAACAGTATCTAAAGAGTCATCATGGTATTTAATAAATTTATAAATTAAATCTTTTTGATCATTTGAAAATTTTAAAGTATCCATAATAGTAAGTGCAATTTCAGCAGACTTTTCAGGATGACCATAATAAACATACTGATCTACTGTTCCTTCTTTAAGCTTTTTAACATAAGGCTTTCCAATATCGTGAAGTAAAGCAGCCCAGCGAACTTCAAAAATCTTAGGGACTCTTTTTACTACATCTAAAGTATGGTGGAAAACATCTGTATAGTGCCATGGATTTTGGTGCTCACAATCTAGCATACAAGCTAAATATGAGTGCTCAAAATTGCCAAAATAATCCTCAAGTCTTGTAATTGCAGCAAGCTCTAATACTTCAGGGGTATCTGACATAATAATTTTTGTTAATTCGTCTCTAATTCTTTCTTTAGAAACTTTAGCTAAAAGAGGAGCGCACATTTTAATTGCAGAATAAGTATACTTTTCAATACTAAAATTAAGCTGAGCACTAAATCTAATTGCTCTGAGCATTCTTAAAGCATCTTCTTCATATCTCTCAGCCGGGTCCCCAACTGTTCTAATAATTCCAAATTCTAAATCTTTTAAATAAGACTCATCAAGGGCCAATAATTCTTGTTTAAGCAAATCATAAGCAAATGAATTAATTGTGAAATCACGACGCTTTAAATCTTCTTTTAAGCTGCTTACAAACTCAACTGAATCTGGATGCCTTCCATCTGTATATTTGCCATCGACTCTGTAAGTCGTAATTTCATAACTTTGGCCATAAAACTCATCTAAAATAGTAATAGTTCCATGCTTAATTCCTGAATCAAAAGTTTTAAGACCTAAAGCAATACAAATCTTTTTAACTTCTTCTGGAGTTGCATTTGTTGTTAAGTCATAATCTTTTGGCTGTCTATTTAAAAGTAAGTCTCTGACACAACCGCCAACTAAAAATAATTCTTTCTTAGCATAAATCCAGAAAGCATCAAAAATCCGAAACAAGCTTCTGTAAAGTCTATTATCAACTCCAAGTTGAAGTTGAGAATTATCTACTTGATTTGTTGTCTCAGGATAAATAATTGGTTTAAGTTGATCAAATTCTTTTTTTACTTTATACATTTTAGTCTTCCCAACGAGATTTTACTTCACCATCAAATATTGTTTTATCTTCTTTTCTATAGAATAAAGCAGCATTCTCTTGAATAGCTTCTTTTAGCCACTTATTATAGCCAGCAGTATTTCTAATTATGCAGCTATCTGAGAATTGATTATCAAAATAAAAATCACATTTATCACGTTTTGCACATTCTTTTTCAGTTTTCTTCCAGAGTTTTTCATCATTCTTTTTATCTGGGTAGTCGCCCAATCCAAAGAGTCCATAACAGCCTTCTTTATCAACTAATGGTTTTCCATCAGCAAGTTTTATATTCTTAATAACAATTTCATATCTTGGTGAAATACAACTACCTCTGTCATAAATAAATGCATCGCCATCTTCAACCATAGGTCTAATAATATATTTAACAGTTTCATACATAGCTTTAACATTTAGTTTGTCTCTAGCTTTTTCTTCAGCTCTAGCTTTCCAGTGTCTATTCCAGTATCTTTTTGCTGACTCTCTACTTACATATTCATGGTTAAAGTTGGCATAGTGCATTTCTCTATAAAATGCTAAATAGGGTTCTTTAATAATAAATTGTAAATCTTCATAAGCATTCATAAATCCACTATCAAAACAGCCATCTTCAAAGTAAAAATCAAAACTACCACCAAATGTAGAGGCAGATGGTTTAAACTTATCTATCTCTTCCTCATATTGGAAAAATAAATCACAGTCTAATTTATCAGTCTCATAAGTTGGGTTCTTTTTATCTTTTGTCTCTTCAGTTGCAATTGGGCTCCACCAAATGCCACCTTTCCAACCAGGTGCTTCTTTAATATGAAAATGCACAACTGAGTTTGTTCCATGTCCAAAAATAAAATAGCCATCTAAATATTGAACATCTTCAAAATGTAAATCTAAGTTTAATTCTTTTTTAATTCTTTTAAATAAAAGCTTAGTTGCTTTTTTATAAAGTTCAGAAAAACCTTTTGCATCTTGCTCTTTTACACATTGTTCATAGAAGTTTGCAATGCCTGTTAATGGATTTTTTGTCATAAGTTTATACCTCACTACTATATTATTATACAATAAAAAACCCCCAAATTGGAGGTTTTTGTTATGAATTTTAAGCTATTTTCTAAAACTACAAGTATTATTTGGAATATTAGTATTTATATATTGATAATTTCTAATTTCTCTTGGGTCAGCTGAATAGCTACCACTTGTCTGTCCGCCTGAATAGCCGTATGGAAATACATCCCCGCAATATGGAACATTCTTTTTGCACCAAGTGCATGGCGTATCACCAACTACTGGCGGCTTACTTGGGTCAGGTCTATTTGGACATTTACTACAATCTAAATTACCTGTCCCATCAGTTGTTGTTGTCCAAGTAATGTATGGCCAATTATTAGGATACCAAGGAGTCCAAGGAGTTTGTGGATAGTTTGGATAAACTGGTGATGGAGTAGGATTAATTACAGTATATTCTTTATGTTTAATTACTTCGCCACATTCAGGGCATTTAACAGTTCTAACTTTTGCTCCATAAGTAATGCTTTCTTTATCTACAGTTTCAGTAAGATCTTCTATTTCATACTCAAACTCACAGCCACAAATTGGACAAACTGCTGTAAATACTTTATTTCCGTGCTTTATTACTTTTATTGACATTTTTCTCTGCCTCTTCAAATTTGTTTAAAACATCTACTATATCAGAAATTTTATTAAATAATTTTCCAGCTAAAAGGGGACCATAATCATCATTGTCTACTGTTGGCCCCCAATCTGGGCCAATAAAAACCTCACCATGGTCAGATAAGGTATAAAACTTAGCGCAACAACCGCGAGTTCTAGCTACTTTAATTCCAAATTTATCTAATAAATAAGCTTTTAATACTCTATTTGCACTACACATACTGATTATCTCTTAAAAATAATTCCATTAATACTAATACTAGTAAGCTTTGAAGCATCAAGGTCCTTAATAGTATAAGCTGCATGAGTTTTAGCTGCAATATTTCCAAAACCACAAGACTTGCAAACGCCATTTTTTGGCTTTAACTTTCTACATCTTGGACAATGTTCAACTTTGCTGCTTAATTGTTTTGCCATAAATATCTCCTTTACTGTTTTAATTTATCTTCTGCTATTTTCAGAAAATCAACCTCATCTATACCAACCACTGAGGCAAAATAGCCTAAAAATTTACCTTCCTGATAAATAGCTAGCTTCTCGTCTTCAATTTTGAAGCCAGCTTCAAGAGGATCTATACAATATAATACGTCATTTTCTAAAAATTTTAGTGTAACTAACATTAGTCTTCCTTAACTCGCATAAAAATTGGGAACCTAAGACTTTCTAAACCTGTCTTAGAATCAATAGAAGTTTCAAAATACTTAACTGTAATAAGCCTACCTAAAAACTCTTCTCTATGAGCCCAAAAATAAGCTCTATCAGCATCTGTTAAACCAGAGCCAACTCTAACCTCATTGTCTTTATATTTACACACAAATGCGCCAAGTGTTCCAGCTAATTTATTTGTTCCTTCTTCAAAGCCGATAATCTCAACTTCAGTATCTTGGAATTTTTTAACTTTAAGTAGATTATTTGTTCTCTTAAATTCATATGGGGCTTCCCAAATATTAATCATAATACCTTCTTCACCTTTAGCTACCTGTTCTTCTAAGATTTTAGTAATCATAGAGGTATCAGTACCAACATAGAGTAATGGTAATAACTCAAAATAATCAAATTTTAAGCCTAAATCAAACATTAGAGATAAGCCTGCCCTACGAGTATGATAAGCTATTGGACATTTTTGAGCCTTAAAATTAGCAATTGGCATGTAATCAAATACTAACATTTTTAAGCCATGTTTTTCTAAGTCTTTTGTGCGACTTAATTTCATAGTATTTTTATACGTATCTTCTTTAGTTGTTTCTTTTGCAATAATTTCACCATCTAAAATAAAATCGTCAAATGGCATTATTTTTAGCTCTTCTTCTAAATCAACAAGTCCTTCATAAGGCTGTCCCTGCCTTGTCCAGAAACTAACTTTACCACTATCTTTCATAGCAATAATTCTTGACCCGTCAATTTTAGTTGTAATAGCAAATTCTTTACCTTCAACTATTTCTGGTTTATCAAAATATTTATTGCTTAATTGAACATTGAATTCTGGAATTAGCCCTGGAATTACTTTATTAATGGTTTTAGCATCAATTCCTAATTGAATATTTTTAGTAATTATTCTATTATATAAAGGCTTGTCCTCTTCTGCTACTACGCTATCTCTATAATCTTGAACTGTTGCAATATCCTGATCTCGACCTGTATTATAATGTTTAAGATATTCTAAGACTTCTTTTAGAGAAAAAGCAATAAATCTTGGTAGCTTTTTATCAATAACTCTATTTAGTTTTTTCTCAGAAATTCCTGTAATAATATAAGGATTATAAATAAAATCTAAAAGATATAAAATCTCTTGAGATTTGCAATATTCCTCTAAAACTGAAATTTTATAATTCCGTCCAGTTTCTGCAGTAATTTTATTAAAAAATTCTTTAAACTCTAATAATAATTCAGACATTATTTTTCTAACCTTTCAGTATATAAAATTCCATTCATATGATCAATTTCATGTTGGAGTATTCTTGCTTCAAAACCTTCAGCTTTAATTATAACATTTTTACCTGTAATTGCATCAAAACCTGAAACCATAACAGTTCTCCATCTTTTGACAGGTTCTTCATGCTTTTCCTCAACTGATAAACAACCTTCTGGAAGCGCAATATAATCAGGAGAATGAGTAATAACTTTTGGGTTAACTAATTTATAGTTAAAAACTCTATTATTAAAAGTTCTTCTAATAGCACACATCCTTTTAGGAACTCCGACTTGAATTGCCGAAAGTCCTACTGCATCTTCTTTATGCTCTTTAACATAATTATACATCTCATCTAAAAGAGCTTTATCTTCTTTAGAAAGTGGCAAACTAACTTCTTTAGAAATATGATATAATCTTTGGTCTGGGTATTTAATAATTTCCATATATAATATTATACAATAAAAAAGAGCTTTTTCAGCTCTTTCTATAGTAATTTAATTATATTTTTAAATATCGTCGTCTACTATATCAAATGTAGCAACTGTAATATATGGGTGCCTAAGCCTATTACTAAGGTCTTCAGTGTAACCAACTCCCTTAAGAGTATCTGGCATTCCACCTCCCTTAAACGTTGCTTTTCATTCTATTCCAGCTAAAGCTTTACTAATTTTCTCTTCAGTTGGAGTTAATTTAAGACTTGGTTTACTATTGTGTTCAGCTTGAACTTTAACAGACATCTTAGTAAGGAATGTCGCAATATTATCTTTTGGAGTTATTTTAGTAGCTGCCTCTTTATTAACTTCATTATATGCCAAGGTAACGGTAAATTTAACTAGTAATTCTTGCGCAAATTTTGATACTTTTATTGGATTATTTGGTGAATTTAGATACTTAAATGCATATGGCTCTTTAAGAAAATCTATATTGGAGATCTTAATGACAAGCTCAGAATTTCCTGGAATATATTTACCTAAGCTAATTCCATGATTTTCAAAATCACACATATAGTTAATTAAATCTAAAAGAGTCTGACTCATTTTTCTAAGCCTATATTCTTCTCAGCCCTGATGCATAATCGGATGATCAAAATCAAAATCTTTTTGAATATCAAAATCAGTTGTAAGACATTGAATTCCAGCTGAAGCTATAATAGTTTGCTCGCCAGTCTTAGGGTCATTAATAATTTCTGGGTCATAAACTGGTGAAACTAACTCCCAAGAAGTATTTGGTAAAGCTTTCATTAATTGTTCAACAAGGTCAATTAAAGCAATTCCAAAAAAGTCTTTAACCTCTCGCTGAGTTTTAAAGTCTTCATGAAGTGAATTTAATTTATTATAAGCTCTATCAAAATTATTCATTAATCATTAACCAAACTTTTACATCAAGTAATATTTCAGCTCTGTCTTTCCTTCCTTGCTCGCTACTATCTTCTATATTTATTGAATTCAATCTTTTAATAAGTTGTTTTGCTTCTTTTGTATTTAACTTTTCTAATAAAATATTGCCAATTTCTTGACATTTTTCTACTTGGTTGCTACAATAAGCTTCATCATAGTCTTCGTAAGTATATTTAATCATAATTAAAGGTCCAAATCCGTAACTTTAAAGCTATCTATTCTAAACCCTGGTTTATCTAACCAGTCAAATAGAGGTGAGCTTTCATTGAATCCTTTACCATTAATGATATTTTTTATATCACTGCCCTCATCTCGACAAATGAGCTCCCAACTAACATCATCTAAAAATTTTGTTAGTTTTTCTTTAATTTTTTTAACTGTATTAAAATCTTTATGATTTTTTGCATATAAATAATCTAAATATGTTTTTCTTAAAAATTTTGTAAGGTCTAACTCTGATCTCTTTTCTTCTAGAAACCAAACATGTTTAAGGGCTCCTATAATAGTATCAGCTGGAACACCGTCTAATAAAAGCTGTGCTACTGGGAATGCCCCCATTTGTCTAACATATTGGCTATGTCAAGCAACTAAAATTGCTGGTTCCATAGTTTTATGAACAATATGTTTTTTTAACTTCTTATCCCTATTATCTCAATACGGTATTGGAGGCAAAACCCCTGAAGTATTATCAATTGGCTTGTCAAACATCATTTCTACGCCATAACCAACTAAACCATATTGCATTTCTGGGCCACGTAAATCAAGGCCTAAAACTTCTATAATAAAGTCATCTGCTACAGCAAAAATATCAGTAGAGGTAACTTGATAATTTTCTTTAATAACTTCTTGCTCCATATGTTTAATCCAAGTCTTAAAAGCGTCGGTCTTATCAGTAATCTCTCAGTTATCAATTTCTTTTTCTAAAGTTTTAGTAACTGAACTACTGACACTAAGCCCTCTACCAAAAGATGCCTCTTCTTCTATATCAAAAACGGCATCATCTTCTTTTAAAACGGCTTCGCTTAAAGTAAATTTCATATATTAAAAATCATCAGCAGCAGCTAATACTGAGGCAAGCTCAATTTTAACATCTGGCTCTAAAATCATAATTAAAAGATCTAAAGCAAAATCTTGTCCAGATACCATAGTATAACCACCATAATTGTCAATATTTTTAAGAAGAATTTTTCAACGATTACCATTTAAAAAACTTTTTAAACGCTTTGTTAAGAGGTCTAATGCGGCATCTTGGTCTTCTTCAGTTTCAGCTTTAAGATAATTATCGCGTAATTTTAATAAAACATCTTTAAAAGAAAGACTTGAATTATCTCTAATATTAGCATAGTCTTTATCATATCTTAATGCATCAGTTAAATCACTATAATGACGAGTTTCTACATCTTCATTAAGAACATCGCCATTAAGGTTATCCCAAGCTTCTGTGAATGTTAATGCTTTCTTGATCTTCATAATTTTTACCTCATTATCACTATAATTTAGCAAAAAATTAGGTAATAAAAAAAGTCAGATTATTCTGACTCTTTAGAACAATATACCATCATCTAACTTAGATTCAGCTTGTTCAGTTGTTTCTGGCTTTACCCAGCCTTGCTCCTCAGCTTCTTTCATCCAGCCAAGAGCTTCAGCATATAAAGCTTTTCTAAATCCCTCATAAGTTTCATTTTCAGCTGCAAGTCTAATTACTTCTAATAAAACTTGTCTTTTAATTATTTCATTTTGCTTCTCAATAGAAACTCTAAGGTCTTCTTCATAATTTCTTGCCAACCTTATTTTCCTTTCTTGGCAGTTTTCTTTTTAGCCCCCACTGGTGCAACTGCTCTGTATTTTTCAGGAACAAAAGCAAACTCTGGCGCATTTTGATGTCTTACCCAGAAAAAGAGCATATTAGTCTGTCTACTATCCAAACTATGTCCCTTCTGTGAGCTCCTAATTACATTAATAAATTCTTTTTGGGCTGCTTCATCTAATTCTAACCCTGGGATAGAACTGTTTGCCGCAGCTAACATGACGTCTCGCTCCATAATTGCTTCTCCTTCTATATTATACAGTTTTTATGACATTATTTTTCTTTAATTGCCCCCGGTGAGGATATATCCCCTCACATAATTTAGCATTAAAAAATTTAGCTAAAATTTTCGTCTATTTTATTAAAATAAAAGAGGCCTTTATTTAGGTCTCTTTTTAAATAATATTCCGTGGAAACAGCTGTCCTCAGTTCCATATCCAATCATCTCATTTGATACTGGATGAGCAAATGGATTTAGCTCTTTATGTTCTTTATTAAAGTATCTCTTACAACCTGTACAAATCCAGTCATACTTTTTATAGCTTAATTTATCTAATACTGCAACTGAAGTAAACATATATCCCTCATAATTATCTGGGATATCAGCAACAGATTTTATTTTAAGTGGCTTTGTTCCGTCCTTCATTGTCATATAAGGCATTTCTTTATATGATGATTTGTCCCATTTAATACCTGTTTTAAGGGACAGTTTATCAATTTCATTTTGGGCATCAGGCCAAGAAACAATCCAGTCAATAGCAACCTTCTTACCCTTGCCACCAGTTGGATTATTGAAGTTCATTGCTAAATGCCTACCGTAGCCTAACCAAGCTTTTCTTTCCATCAAAGGAATTGCAACACAAGGAGCGACTCTATTCATAAATGGGGCAATAATAATTTTATCAATATCACCAATACATTCCATAAATGAACTATAAAGAGAAAATGGTGGGTTAGTAATACAAATATCATATTTACTAAAGTCTACTTCATCAAAACTAACTCCTCGACCAGTAGAAATGTCATAACCAGAAGCAGTAATAGATTTAATTCCTGCTTCTTTCCCAATGGCCCACAAGTAGTTAACAAAGTTTACAACTTCTTGATTAGCTAAAATTTCTCTTAATTGGCTTTCAGAAATTTCAATACCTGCTGAATTATCAAAGTCTTCAAATAAACTATAATATTCTGCAGTTTTTCTTTTGACTGAATTTATAAAAAATCTATTAGGATTAAATTTTATTGTAATAGAAGAAACATTTACTGTTGGCTTAAAATCACAGGGGCAAATAATTTTCTTGCCTCTTAATTTATCAGTCCAATGAGAAAGTTCTGCTACTATATCTGCAAAAGAAGTATAGAATTCATCATCAGCTTTTAACTTTGCTAAATCTAAATTTAATTTACTACTCATTTTTTAATCTCTTTAATAAATCTCTTAGATAGTCTAACTCTTCATCATCAAAATAGTCATCTAATTTGTGCCAAGTATATTCATCAAATTCATCCCAGACTTCGTCTTTTTCAAACATATATTCTAAAGTTTTAATAGCTAATTCCTTATTATGTTCTCTATTTTCTTTAAACCTCTCGTCGGGCCAAAATGGCTTATCTGCCTCTTTAAATAACCAACAAAAAGCTTCACCTGTTTCATAATCATCATTAACTCCATAGTCGCAGTTAATCGATGCCTTACACATTGTTGTCCAATAACTTTCTAAAAAATGATTAACTTCACTATCCATATCAAAAGGTAAGATCTTTTCAAAAACATCGCAATAGTTATGGATATGATATTGAGAAGGGTCTTCTTCAGCTAAACAGCCATGAAAATGACTACAATTAAAACATGTTTTCTTCATAATATATTATACAATAAAAGCAAGAAAAAAGACCTTTTTCAAGGCCTTTATTTTATACTTCTTTTAACAATGCAATAGATTATTATTCCTATAAATAAAACTAATACCCCAAGTAAGGTTGAAAGTGGTTCCCCCATTTTAGTCACCTCTTAAATAAGTTAGTCATTAGGGACTATCTCACCATTATATATTTTATTTCATTCAATAATATCTGGGTCATCAGCATGTTTTACTGTATTATAAAACTCATTTCAATCACCAATTTCACCAGTAGACTTTCCTGACTCGGCATCTTTACACATTTGATTTCACTGCTCTTCAGTTCATGTTTCTTGAATTTGGTCTCTTCTTCAATTTTTTGGCATAATTTATTTTCTCCTTATATTTTTATATTTTTTATTTTAGTAGTTCTACTTTAGATTTAACTTCATCTGTTAAAGTATCAAATTTAGCTCATCTATACTTATAACCTGCTGGTTGATAAGATTTTTTTGGAGAAACTATGCTTTTACCCGTATTATAGCCATTAAGAAACTTACCAATTTTTCTATAGCCATATTTTTCTTGCCTATCTGAAGATAAAGCATTAAATATATCTGGCTCTTCTAACCTGGCAATATCATTTGTTCCATAAACAACTTTTATTGGAGTCGTTAAATCTTCGTCTTCAGGTAAAAATCCAACAAATTTGCTAAGAGATTTTTCTTTTGTTGCTTTTTTGCCTGCATTGACTCTTTCTTCTCTTGTTCTAAGCGGCCAAGTATATTCACTAGACAATGTTTTCTTAAATTCCTGTTGGTATGCAGGTAAATCATTATTACCGTAGCATATATTTTTAATAGTTGTTACCCCAAGAGACCATACTACTTTACCGTCTTCAATCTGTTTATAAGAAGCAGCAATATCTGACATAGCTTCATCAGTATTTACAAGGCGCTCTACTATTTCTCTAAATAGTTCTTCTGTTAACTTTGGTTCTTGTGTATAGCCACCTTCACCACCAGCTGTTAAATTATAATCTTCTTTATCAAGATAAGTATTTAAGTCTCTAATTCAATTTTGTTCAGCTGCATCTAAATCATCTATATCAGTTTCAAGAATTGCTATACTAAAATTATTTAGTCCATGCTTACGTAAAGCTGCATGAAGAGCTGGTGAATCAGGAACTTTTAAACTATTATATCTACGCAAGTGTTCTATTGTGCGTCTTCCTAAATTTTTTGCTTTACCTACATAGTAACCATAAGTACCATCTTCTTTTTTTCCTTGATAAATATAAATACCATTTTTAGTAAATACTGGATCAGTAAAATCAAGCTTTTGTAGTGGAATAAAATCTCGTACAGCCAAAAATTTGCCTTCTTTACCTGGGATAGCTATCTGTTGTTTAATAAAAGAATTAGCTTTAGTAGCTGCATCATAAAAGCTATCAAACTCTGTCTCTACTAAATTTTTCATATCTGTATAATATAGCAAAATAATATATTTAACTATTTTTCTTACATATATCATTAAAAATAGTTAAATTATCTATAAATGGTTTTAAAAATGTTTTAAGCTCATTTTCAAATAAAGCTTGAGCAGTTGTAATCTTACAATAGTTTTGTGGCTTTGTATAGAATATATAATTAGTAGTATTTAATTTTTTATACAAATTAGATAATATATTACAAAGTTCTAATAATGTTTGTTTTGATTGCTTATTTATTTCTGAGCTATTTTGTAATTTATTAGTAGTGCTACTTAATTGATCATATAAGCTTTTTATATTGGTCTTTGCCAGTTCTAATTCAGTAATTTTACCTGTATTATATCATTTATTTCACTCTGTGGCTAATTTTATATACATTGAAGTTGCCATATCTCAAGTAGCTTTATTTGTAAAAAACTCAGTGTTTCAATCTTTTATAATCTTTTGTTTAAATAACATAAAGTTTTTAATTACTTTTTCACTAAATGCCCTATTACAATTTTGATAGTAATTTTTAATAGTTTCATCAGAAAAAACTTCTTCATTTAAATTACTAAGCTCTTCATATATTTTATCAAACTCTGTTTCAATAATTTTCATATCATATAATTTAGCAATTATTTTAAGTAAAATGAAAAAGACTATCTATTATATAGATAATCTTTTTTAAACTTTATAAATCATTATCAGTTATAGTAAATTTAATAACTCTAACATCATTATTTAGCAGTGCCTGTAGATGGTCGTCAAAGCCAACTCCTTTAAAAGTTCCCTCTCCAGTTATATCTCTAACTTGAAGCTCATAAGCAACTCCTTCTAATTGCTTTTTCGTCTTTTCATACATCTGCCTACGAACAGCTCTATTTTTCTCATTTCTATAATTTTCTATAAATGAAGCAAATTCAACTGTAATATCAGTAGAAAATTCTTCTTTAGTATCTTTTATTATATAAATCTCTACTTTTTCTATAGAATTTATAATTTCATCTCGTATTTCGTCCTCGTCAGCTTTACTAGTTGTAACTTGGTTGAGCATCACAAGTCCAAGAGCTCTATCAAGAGACATGTCATCTAAGTTTGAAATATTAGTATACCCTATAATTAAGCATTCAGGAATTTCATATTTAACTCTTGTTGGAGAAGAACTTACCCAAGCTTGAGTCTCTGGATAACCAACTCTACTATAAGCTTTCCAATATACTAAATAAATAACAGGAATTTTTTTATAATACATTTTTTGAAGAATACTTTTATCAATAAATAATGATAATAAGTCTCTATCTTTAGCTGCTGGTCTATACCCGAGAGTCAGATGGTCTCGCACCCAATCTCTTACTTTATCTATATCTAGTTCAATTGGGCTATCAATATAAATATCTTCTGGTCTATACTTATTAGCTAACCCAGAACCATTTAAAGCATCTTGCATGCGAGTTCTTAAGCCAATAAGGTAGTTACTTGGGTCTTGAAGAACTAAATGACCAGTGGCGCCAGTATTAAGCTTATCAACTAATCTACAAGTAAATTCATTAAATTTTTGTTTATGAGAGGTTCTAAAATTATCAAAATAAATCCACTCAATATCGGCACGAATTATTAATTTTGTACCAGGAACTATTTTATATTCTCCAGTATCTTTATCTTTATAAGCTTTTGGGACATCTAAAAACATAAATTGAAAAGTCGCCAGATGAGATGAAGCAATAAGAAGCGGGTCTATTGATGGGTCAGTCGCAAGAAATTGTCGAGTTTTACTAGTAATTTCTTTGCTGGTTGGTCTGTCGTAGAATAAATCTGTAAGCTTTTTATAGATGGCCGACCCTCCTCTAGCAAATTCATATTCTTCAGTAGCATTTAGCCCCGGAGTTTGAACTGGCTGTGGGTTATCAGTAAAAAAATCGGACTCAAAATCAAAATCATCTGTAGTACAAATAAAATAGCACTTCCAACTATGCTTATCTGCATCATAAGTTTTCTTATCTAAAGTAATAGTATAATCTAATGTACTAGTTCCATTTTTACGAATACTATCTCTATCAATCAGCCATTTCCAGCCAGTATTAAGTTTATTTAAAACTTCCCATAAAGAAATAAAAATCTTTTCTGGTATTGGATTATCGCCAAATTTTTCATTTAAATTTTGTCAAGCCCTATCAAATGTATTCATCACAATAATTTAGCAAAAAAAGAAGCCCGTAAGCTTCTTATTTATTTTCTCTTTTTTGTCACTCTATTTCTCGCTCAACTGCATATTCAAAGCTTTCTTTACGCTCTTTTATTTTATCTCTGATACTCATAATAGGCACGACAATAAAAAATCCAATAAATCCACCAACCATCATTATAGAGAATGGAATAGCAAGAATGCCTGTCGCAATCATCCAGCCGTGACTTAGATTAAGTCTTGCAGAGCTTGCTGGTAGAGGTATGCCCATGGTATGAATTATAAATGGTGCACAGATAACTCCTACAATTAACATAAATAAAAGAAATAGACCTACATTTTTTAATCCATCCAAAAAGTTTTGGAAATGCATTTTTCTAAATCTTTGTTTAACTTGTTTTCTAATTTCTTGTTCTGTCATATATTAGTCCTCCCAGAAAACTGTTTCTTTTATGAGTTCACCTGTGTTATCTAGCTGATAGATAGCTTTATCATCTTGGAAATAAATATAAACATTTGGATGATTTTTCTTATAATCAATCCAATAATCTTTACTTACAGACTCATAAAACTCTTTAATAAGATGAAGTTTATAAGGTTTAGGAGTATTTGTTGCTCTTAGATTTATATCAGCAGTAAGTAAAACGCCTTCTAATTCAGCTTTTGTAACCTTCATATTATTCTTCACCGCCAAAATAATTTTTAAGAGCTTCAAATACAAACTCAGTAAGAGCAGGTTTATCTGTCCCACCTACTGTTTCATAAGTCTTTAAGTATTCTTCATAATTCTTAGAGCTAAGTACGAAACCTAATTCTTCAGGGTTCTCTTTAATTAAATCTAAGATATACATATCATCATCAAAACTAATAGGCTCATGCTCACCATTATACATATCTCTAAGAGCATTAACAAGTCCATCATCTTCAACATAATAAAGATTAGGTCCTTCAAGGACATTTCCGATAAGTTGGCCAAGTCTTAAGTCTGGAAACTTGTGCCAAATTTTTCCTATTTCACTTAAAACAATATCAATTCTATTTTCGTCTCTCATATAAATCTCCTTATTATATTATACAGTAAATCTACCACCAGATTTTACAAGGATACTTAACTTCTGGGACTTTTTTAGAATATCTACTATCATTATTTTCTTTTAATATGCCATAAGATAAATTACAAAGTCTACAGTCAAGCTTATTGCCATTAAGATGATTAGCGGCAAATCTATCACCATCGCTAGTTTCTTGATACAGACGGTTTAAGACAAGTAAGTCAAGCAAGATAGTTTTTCTACCACATTTTGCAGTTCTATCTATAACAGCAGCTTTAGGATAGCTAGACTTTCTTATATTAGAAGACATATTCCAAGCATAATCTTTAAATTTATGAATAGCCCCATCTTTAGTTGTGAAGGTTGCTTGTCTCGCCCAAGATAAATTAACAACTATAATTCCATAAAAAAGAAATGTAGGAACTAAGAATAATAAATCTTGCTCTTTATCTTCAAAGTAATAGTTCTTCCACTTTCTATCAGGAGCATGAAAACAACTTAGATCTGCGCCTGCCTCAAGGGCATTAGTAAATAATTTAGTTGGCATATATTAAAGTCCTTTAAGCTCCTCATTTAAGAGAGTATGAAGTAGTCTTTCAGTTGCATCTCTCATATCAGTAAGCTTTTCAAATCTTTTCTCAATTCTTTTACGAGCTTCTTCTATTTCAGCTCTATATTCATCAGTAAGATTTTGGCTAGTACCAATTTTATTAAATTCACTTAAATCATTTCTAAGTATTTCAATTTGATTATTTAAACTATCATATAAGTGAACTAATGAATCTAATGTATATTCTATCATATTAAAGCTCCTCAACAAACTTATTTAAACATTCACTAAGAGACCCAAGATTTATAAAGCGGTCATCTTTATTATAATATTGACAAACTTCTTCATTAGGTGTAATATATATTTTAATCTTAGTTCCCTTTACTTGACACTTATAGCTACTCCCAGATAATGGTAAATCCGGATAATAAGTATATTGAAAATAAAGTTTATCTTCTGTAAGTTTTCTTGATTGTTTTACTAACCTTAGTATGCAAGTAAAAATAAATTGATCAAATGACATAATTATTCTTCCTCTTCTTCTCTAACCCAGTCTTTAGCATATGTATATAAAGGACCTGAGTATTTAATTTCTTTAAAATATTTAAGTAGTTCTTCTTTACTCATATTACCATTATATAAGCAACATTCTATGTCGCCTTCATCAAGAGCAATATCTAAACTTTCTTTAACCCAGTTTCTCCACTCAAGTTCATCTCTAATATTTTCATACTTCCAGACATAACTCTTAGAAGCATTAACTAAGATAGGAGCATCTACAATAGTGGACCAAACTGTATATTTGTTATTTGGTTGTTTAAAGCAATAATGTGGCATAATTAGAAAATCTCCTTTAATAAATTATATTCTTCTTCAGTTAATAGCTCTTCACCTAAAGTAGGGTCATCATAGTCTGGGTTATTAAAATCTTTAACATATTGTTCATAACTAGAATACTTAAAATACCATTTAAGCATATACATATTAACTTCTTTGTCATTAATTATTTCAAGGGCTTTATGTTCTATTTCTGCTTTAATAAGTGCTTGTTCAACTATCTCTACTTCTTCTGGCATATCATCAGTAATAGTATAGTATTCTTCGTCAAAAGGATTACTAGTACAGCGTTGGCATATTCTATAAAAAGCTTCTCTGTCTTTACTCATCTAAATTTACCTCACCATTACTCACAATAAGTATATCTGCTAATTCTTCCCAGTATGGTTCAATTAATTCCATTTTTGTAGTTCTCCATGGAATTTCACAGTCAATAACTAATTCTGCATCACAAAGAATTTCAAAAATATCTCCTTTAGTATAATGTTCATCTAAGTAGGCAATAACTTTTTCTTTGTTTGATAAGTCTTTTAAAGTTAATTTTAATTTACTATTTTTCTTTTTCATTATAGCTATTCCACCTTAGTCTTTTACTATATCAGTAGGCTCTTTAATTTTAACACAAGTAACTGATTTTTCTTTTGCACTTACTCTTACAATACGGTACCATTGGTCATCATATTTAAAAATATCATCTTTATGTAGTCCAGTAGTACAATTAACACCAAATTTTTTCATACTTTAAACCTCTTATATATTATACAGTAAAGACAATAATTTTTTGCAGCTCATTTTGCTGCTCTTCTTTTTATGCGTATAGGCGTGTGCGCGCGTACGTACGAAAAAATATTGCTCTCTAGGACAAACGCTAAGGGTGCCAAAATTAGCCCCGCCCCTACGCCAGATTATGGGCTTTTTTAGTGCCTTTTTTATAGCCCAAAATAGCTATGATCTAGCCTAATATATACTATATCTAGACCCATATATACTATCTATATACCAATATTACTCTTTACATTTAGCTACTTTTATGCTATAACTTACATGCATGTAAACATATATATTACTAAATTTATCTATATATTATCCAACTTCGATCTGCTACATATATAGTATCTGTCTTTTACTTCTACATACTAATTAGTCGCGAGGCAGAATTTCGATCCACGTACAGTATCAGATTGTACAGCTTAAACTAAAACCACTAATTAGCTTCTTAGATTCTCACGCGCTGATCACAAACGAGAAGCTCGACTTCTAATTGGACAAAAGAAAAAGCCGAAGAGTTTTTAGTTCTTCGACTTCCCGCAAAAAGAGAAACTATATGGAACATTAACAATTAACTTTTTTATGTGGAGTATAATACATTCCATGAATGACTGCCATATAACAAAGATTATCAATCTCTTCTTTTGTTTGACAGGCATTTAGATTTTCTTTAAATCTTGCTTTGGCTTTTGCTTCTATAAATGCCGGCTCAATGATAGTATTAACAAACTCTCTCATTGTCTCAACGTCGACTGTTCTTTCTTTTAATAATAATTTAATATCAGTTGTTGCTTCTCTTAGTTCTTTAGAATAACAACCATTAACTTTTGTAAGATTCATAATTTGTCTTACCTCACTTTCTATATATATTATAACATGTTTTTAATTATTTGTAAATAGCAAGTTGAAATATTTTTTATTTTATTATCACGAGCATCTCAAGAATCTGATCTGCTTATCCAATGTTTCACTAATTAGCTTCATCTACATCTACATCGCACTGTAGCTGTAACAGTATCTGTAGTCATGCTCTCGAACTGTATTCATGTACATCTACATCGTACATGTAGCTTGTATAAAAACCACTAATTAGCTTCTGCATCTACGCATCTGATCTGTACAGCTGTGACTGTAACAGTTACAATCTGTGAGTTACAGTTCTACAACATCGTACAATCGTACATGCATCTGAAGTTAAAACCACTAATTTAGCTTCACAAAAGCTTTCATCTGAATTCATCAGATCAGTTCGACTGCTCAAGTTCGACTTCTACAGTCTGTTCAGCTGATCAGTCTGTGAAGCTATGACTTCTCTTTAGTGAAAAAAGAAGCTGTGATCCAGCTTCATCATGTACATGATAGCATATTCTTAGACAAATGTAAATAAAAAAAGATTAGATTTTCATCTAACCTTAATTGAAACAATAAATATATTTTACAGGTGCTTTCATCTCTCTTAGTTTCTCAAAAGCCTCAACAATAACTTTAGCCTCTTTAACAAGATAACTTCTATCAAATTCGGCGTCTCCAAACTCAATCATATTCTTTGGAGTTCTAAGAGTATTGTAGATATTGAAAGTTATTGTTTGCCCCTTGCCGTGACTATCTTTCATAATTGTGCAAACTATCTTATTATATAAATGTTCTTTCTCGAATACATTTAAACCTTGATACTTTGACAACTCCCTTACCTTATAACCTCTTGCTTTTAAGACTTGATGATAGTTTCTAAATTTCATAAATTTTATTTCCTCTCTTCTCTTTATTATATTATACCATATTTACCCCAACTTGTAAATAGCCAAATTAACTTTTTTTCAACTCTTCGAATTTCTTGTGAAGTTCAAATCAGTCCAATTTCAAGAGCATCTCGTACAGCTGCATCAGATATATTAGCTTAACTTTCTTTTAGTGGAATTAAAAGCTTTCATCTACATTCATCATGTACATCGTAGCGCGACTTACCAACTTTGTAAATAAAAAAGATTAACCAATTTAGTTAATCTCTTCAATAGATACAATCTCAAGTTTCTCAAGATTATATTGTTTTTTAATTTGCTTTATTGTTTTATGATAATGTAGAGTTTCAAGTTCCTCCCCCATATTCAAAACAATAACTTTATAATTCTTCTTCATTGTTTTCTTTCATTGCCTTTCTTATCATTATTTTAATTGCGATAAATTTACCAATTTGCCAACCAATGAAGCATGCCAATAATTGAATTATAATCTTACTTAACATTTCCATAATTTATTTCCTACTTCAAATAAATATCATAAATATCAGTTGTAAAATCTCCATCTTCAACCATTGTAATAATGTCAACTTCACGACTTAATAATTCGTCGTCCATATATCTAATGAATAAATCTTCATCATCAACATAACACATTGCGACAAACCAGTCCTCGTCATAAATTTTAACATAATTATCTGCCGGAACTTTTTTTAACAAACTATCTCTTAATGTCATAATTAGTTTCCTTCTTTCTTATATTTATATTATACCACATAATGTCGACTTTGTAAATAAAAAGTTGGTATTTATTTACCAACTTAATAATGAAGTTTTCTGTCTAATTCTTTTGACCTTTCAACAAGAACATCTAGTTCTTTTGATAGCTTATTCCACTCATCTTCAGATAATACACCATAATTTAGTGTGTCTGACATTTGACGAATTTGTTTAAGTGCTTGTCTATATTCCGCTTCTTCCATAAATACTTCATCTAGTTTATCTAATTCATTTACAAAAGTATCAGGGTCTTTGGTTGTTTCAACTTCTTTTATATAATAACCAGTTGCGTAAATATCATCATTGTTTACAAATTTAATTCCGTAGACATTAGCAAGTCTTTGAACACCACCAAGATTTAATGTTCTGGTAATAACTGTTCTATCTTGATGGTCTGGATTACCATTACCAACGCAACCTAATTTAATATAACCGACTTCATAACAATCATAATAATTTGTAATTGCAGTTCTTTTTGGTTTCATATTTCTTTTCCTCTCTTTATTATATTATACCATATTAGTCTTAATTTGTAAATAACCAAATTAACTTTTTTTCGACTAAACCAATATGCCACGAAAAATTTCCGAATTCATGTGGAGGTGAAGTTAAAACCACTAACTACTAAACGATTCTAATTCATCTGCGCAGATCCTGTTACAGGATCGGAATCGTCTGCGCAGTTCGCTCTGCAGTACGCTGCGCATCGTACATGCATCAGGCTAAAAAACCACTAAAAAGCTTTTTCATCTGTACAACATCGGAATTCATCTGTACAATCATCAGTCTTACCGAACTCTTCATCAGACTTGTCACCTCAAAATCTGATCAGGAACGAAGATAGTACAATTTCACTAATTTAGTTGGATTTGACTTTCTGCCAGATTCATCAATTTCGGCGGATCGAATTTTTATTGGAATAAAAAAAAGAACTGAAGTTTCAGTTCTTATAAATCTTGAAGTTGTTGATGAAGTTCTTTTGCAATTTGTAGAAGTTGTAGTTCAAACTTTGAACCTCTTGCATTTCCAACCCAGTTAGTTGCATTATGAGTTTCTGGACTAAAGTAAACAGCAATAAACCATTCACCCATATTTATTTCAACATGATAGTCATAAATTACCGCAGACCAGACATTTAGATTTCCATACTTCTCTGCCTGCCCTTTTGCAACGTCCAAAACGTACTGTTTTGACTCCCCGTCTAATGAGTTAATTAAAGTTTGAGTATCAAGCCTTATACAAGTTCGAACTTTATCTTCTTGTTTTACCTTACAATTTAATTTGCCTTGAACAAACTCTTTCCAATCATTATAATCAATAGGCATATTAGTTTCCAATTCCTAACTCTCTTTGAAAATCAAAATCAGTTTCAAGTCTCAACATTGCACTTTGATATTCTTCCAATGCTTCTTTATCAACTTGTTTTAAGATTTCTTCTTTGTTTCCGGAGAAGTAGTCGACCCACGTCTCTTGAATTAACTTTTTAACAATTGAACTCATATTATTTACCTCACATTATTATTATAACACAACTGACCCTAAATGTAAATAGTTAGTTGTTAATTTTTATTTCCACAAACCACACACATCAACATCGAATTTATGGTGACCCAATAAACTACTTATTAGTGGAATTTCAGGAAGTACTGTAGCTGTACTGTACGTACTGTACATCGTACTGTACGCAAAATAAAAAGCTCAACAGTGATATTCTGCTGAGCTTGAAGGAAGGTCTAATTTATTCAGATGTTGTGCTCTGGTCTATTTCGAACAATAACATATCTTTTTCGATCTTATTTTTTCTAATTGCAAGTTCAATTCTTTCCAAGTTAAGTAAGTTTCTTTGTCTTGCAAGATTATCCAAACTATTTGTGAAATCTTTACTGGAATTTTCGAGAGCCTCGATGCAATCATCGCATGTTTGAATTGCATCTTCTAATTCAATAATTCTCTTTTCCAAATTATCATATTCTCGCGAGTTGGATAAATAATCAACTAAATAATTTTTATTTATCATAATTTAGAATGCCTTTCTCATATTAACGTCTGCGAGAGAGGTTGCTGTCTTTTGTTCCCCTAAACCTTTAGGTTTGTAGTCTCTTTCGTATCTTTGAATTGCCCACTGCGGGTCGCGCCAGTTGTTAATTGCTAAGATTTGAAAAATTTTAATTCTTGTTTGTTTATCTTTAGAATAATTATCAACTGCGTCTTCAACCAAACCAACTTGTGCTTTCTTTAGAGTTCCATCCATCGCTTCTATCCAATCGAAAATAGATTGACGAATTTCAAAATCGGTTGTTTTCACCTGTGCCTTCGCAATTCTAATAATTTGTTCTCTTTTATATTCTTCAGCTTCTACTTTTTTAGTTTTTGCTAAAGTTAACTTAACTTGATCAATGAATTTCGCATCATCCTGTTGAATGAACTGTACAACAGCTCCAACATCGACAGATAACGAATTTAGTGCTTCTGGATCACGCTTCATTAGGTTGAGAGCCATGAGTCTTTCATCACAATGCTTCTGTTCTGTAGTTGATAAGCCTGTTCTTTCAGTTGCATACTTTCTGTCGAGTTTGAAAAAGCCTTCATCATTAACTTTGTTCTTTTTTACAGCCTGATGAAGTGCGTCTAAAACCACTGTTAAGTAAGCTGCGGTATCCAAACCGATCATCTGAATAAGCTTCTCATTTATGTTCAACGTACAGTTTCGAATTGATAAAATATCTAAGTTCATTAACAAGCCTCCTGATATTTAAACGTAGTTTTAGCCTTACTTAAAAAGTCTCTTAAGTATTTATATAGTTTAGCACTATTCGCGCGTCTAATGGCCTCTATTACTGCAATAATAGCTTCTGGTTTAACATTGTAGTTTTCAATAAAATACTCTGCATAATCATTTGGAAGTTCCTTCATTGCTTGAACTGCTTTGAATGGCCAAAACTCATAACTGTAGTTAGTAGTTTTGCATTCTTCACCAGTTTCATCATCAATAAATTTATTAGTTGTCTTAATTTCTTTATTGAAATCATTGAACGCGATGAGGTCCGATATAACTGCACCCACTAAATCTTTCTTATCGATAAAAGCTTGCACGATCGCACGAGCTGTAAGTGCACCTTTAGTTTCTTTCATATCTTGTTCTGCTTGTTCATCTTCTGTTTGGTCAAATAAAGTTAATGATTCTTCATCTGTTCCTGCGACAGGAGTATCAAGTGAAATAGTGCTAAAATTAGTTTTATGTTTTTGTAAATTTAGCTGATAATAATGCTGGAGCCTGATAGTTTCAATACATTGATTTATTGCCTGTTGCGCATTTACTTTTTTATCAGGATCGCGCCATGCTCTGTATTTACATGCATATTCTAGTGCTTCATAAAGCCAGTCAGCGAATTCGTCTTGATCATATCCTAAATTCGGTGACTTCTCTTGCATCTTCTTTACTGCAAACCAAAAACGTAAAACAAGTCCGGAAATAAATAATGTTCTTTCATATTCATCTCCAGCATCTGTTGCATCACAATAACCATCTGCTAATGTATCTACATTACAAGTGGAATAGTCAATGCCCTTATTCTGTTTTAATAGCTGTGCATAAGTTCTTGACTGCACAAAAAGTTCATTTGCCATACCCTTTACCTTCCTTCTGTAGCTTAAAATTATTCTAAGCTACCATTAGTTTTATAAGTATACCAAACTGAGTTTCTATATTCTCTGCTTGGAAATCTGTCTCTTTGAAATTGTTTACCCTTAAGTAAACTTTGCATTGTTTTTTCACCACGACTTAAAGCGGTTAATTCATTGTCGCGAAGTGCAACTGTTTTAATTGCTCCGTCGTGAGTTGTTCTTGTTAGATAAAATCTGGTATGATTACCATCTTCTGTTTTTGCTGCACGAGTTACGGTCCAACGTCCGAACTTTCTTCCTAAATATTTACTTCTCATAAAGTTCACCTCATTATAATTCTATATTATATTATACAATATATATTTGTGCTTGTAAATAGTTTTTTAAAGAATTTCCACTTCAACTTCTTCTAAAATGTCATCGCATTCTACAAGGTCTGAATCTGGAAGTTGCACACATTCTTCTAAGAAAAGATTGATATGTTTTGTGTCTTCTGGAATTTTAACATTCTTAAGATCGAGATAAGCTTTTAAATTTTCTGGAATAGTGAAATATTCAAAACACTTTTTAGCTTCGACGAGTTCTGTATAACCATCGTCCAATAAAAATTCAAAATCATTATCTTCATAATTTTCGTCGTAGCCTAAAATCCAGACTTCATAAGTGATAGGTCTTTCACTTAGTTCTACATCTTCTTCAAATTCTTCAAATTTTTCTTTTTCCATTTTATTCTACTCCATTCTCGAAGTCAAAAGCTTTCTTGTCTGCTTCGTAGTCCATTAAAGAATATTCATTAACCAATGCTCTAATGTCATCGCAAAGTTTATCAAAACTTCTAATTAGTTCTGTATATTCTCTTAGTTCTGGTAAATAATCTTTAACTGTCCAACCATACCATTCTTTTAAGTTTTCCTTAAAGTCTTCATAAGTATCGAAGCCAACTAAATCGTCTGGTAAAATGTTTCTAAAGTTAACGTGACCAGAATGTTTATCATGATTATATATAACTAAATAACCATCACTGCGCCCATTAAATCCTAATGAGTATCCTTGATGATCTTTTTCCCACATCCAAATTAAATCTCTAATTTCTTGCTGGAGTCCACCAATATCTTCTTCGTCATAAAGATAACTTAAAGCAACTGTCCAATCTCCGTCTAAATGTAAATTATAAAGTTTAACATTGTTAGCAATTGACTCTAACCTGTTCCAACTATTCATTGTCCAATAAGTAAAATGTTCATTGATAAAATTAAACATTGATTTTGCGGAGCAAATGTCAACTCCTGATTTTTGAAATAATCTTTTTTTCATATTCTTCACCTCTTATAATATTATAACACAAAAAGATTAACTTGTAAATAGTTAATCTTCAATCTTTACCATCTTTGTAAAGTAGTCTGGAGTTGTATTGCCTCCAAGCAAATTACAAATAGCTGAATTGACTGCTGGAAGTTTTACTTTTACTATTTCTTCGTATAAGTCTTGATCCTTAATTACATCGTAGCAATCATTCTTAGCAACCCACGCTGACCCCTTCTCAAAAAGTCTTGCTGCTTTCTCTAATGTATAAGAAGTACTCATAAGTTCTAAGAGTCTCCAAATTTCTTTTTCGTCTAATGTCGATTCCTTGAAAAAGTTTCTATAAGTATCATAACCCTTATCTAAAAACTTTGAGATAAAGTGTTCGTGAGACTGAATGTCTTTAGAATTTTGAGGACTACGATTATTAGTATAAGTTTCGATATAACCTAAACCCCAATACCAACCACAATCGAACGTAGGTTCTTCGAGCCAGTAGTTAATACCGTCCTCGTCTCTGCCCAATAAATAAATGTTCTTTCTAAATGCGAAGCTTGTCTTCTTGTTAATCTTTTTCATAACCTTACCTTCCTTATTATTATATTATAACATAAAAAACCTACTTTGTAAATAGGTTTTTTTCATTTTTTTGTTTTTTATAAACTTGCAACTAATGTCTCAAGTTGTTTAATAGTTTTGCAAGAGTCAAATCTGTTGCCATCTACTTCTTCTGATGGAAGCCAGCGGCCCTTCTTGTCTTGAACAGCATAATATGTATAATCAGGAGTAAAACTTCTATAAATAGTTTCACCATCGGGACTATATCCTGTTGTTGTAGGGACTTTACAAGCCCACATACCATTAGCACAACCAGAAGCTCCAACCTTAAAGCAAACATAACCAGTATAACCTAACTTAATAGCTTCTTTTAAGAAGGTTCTCATTTGTTTCATGTGAGTGATAGTTAATCTCTCTGGCCACCAGTCGAAGATGCTTAAATCATCATAAACATCTCTAATCCATCGTGGATGGCCTGCCTCAATCATTCTTTCAAGTCTTTCAAGGACTGGAATTGCATTATATTCTTCGTATGGTCTATTTTTCATAATTTACTTTACCTCTTTTCTTAATAATATTATAACATATTTCGAGATAAATGTAAATAGTCAGTTGAATTATTTTTTATTCTTTTTCTTCTTGAACAATTCTACGAGCCGCAAATAAATTAAATCCGGTTCTAGCACTAAATCTAAAAATTAAATCTTTGAGTGAAATTAAGATCGAGTTTTTATAACTTTCATTTGCTGGAACAATTACCAAATAAAGTTTATCTTTAGGTAATATTGAGCTTTCTGGTAAACCACATACTGTATAAATAAATTCACCAGTAAATGTATAACCTACTGCACCAGTTCCACCAAAACGCTCTACTTGTGCTTCTAAGCTATACTCATCAGATGGATTCTCTAAAACATAAGCACCATCGAGATAGAGCTTCTTTAGTTCCATAAGAGTCGTAATTGTAGTAATGTTTGTCATAACTCTCTCCTCCTTCATATTACATCATAACGTACTTTAAAGTATTTGTAAATAGTTTTTTTAAATTTTTTTAATTTTTTATTTCGACGGCCACATAAGCTTTCGGAGCTTTGATGAATCGGTGGTCTTCAAATTCCACTATATCCCCATATTCGAATTCCTGCCACATGTGGTTCTTCATGAACATCTCCATATCTATAATGCCAATCACTTTTTTAGGATTAGATAAAATTTCATCTTTACCAAAAATGATTCGATCTTCGAAATCTAAATCAACCACATACGGTTCCACATCGTAGTCTGATGCTTGGACTTTCACTAAATCAGTATTTTCTGTGATCGATTCCAATAGCTGCGCTGCATCGTGACCTCTTAGCCTCTTGTAAAGTTTAACTTTCATAATAAAAACCTCTCTATTATATTATACAGTTTTTCGATCCACATATCTAGATGAATCTGCGCAGACCGCGGCCCTCGACCGTGACTCACCACTTTTAGTGGTTTTAGCTTCAACATCGGGATCACAGAACGTAAATTTTTAGTTCCGATAGTTTTGCAAAATAAAAAGCCAGACCACAGCCTGACCTTTTACCGAAAGGAAGTATATATGAATAAAGAATTATTCAACTTTTTTATAACTGAAATTAGGTTTTATGTTCTCACAAACAAACTTACCTTTTGATTCAGCATTTAATAATTGTTCGTATAATTCTCTCTTTACATTTTCATACATATAAATGCCAGAATTATAAGCAACAAACAATGTATTATTTTCCCAACCAACTGCTTTAATGTTGGAGCTATTAACTTTAACGAGTTCCATATTATTCATCCGCCCATTTACAATAATTATAACTGACTCCTTCAGAGTCATAACCTGCAAAGCCAATTTCTGCTTTTGCAATATCAGCTTTTTGTTCTTTGATTAGTTCATCAAGTCTGGTTAATGTAATTAAGCCATCGTGCCAAGTTTCTTTTTCAGTATATGGTTTTAAGTACTTATCGTATTGATAACTGCCTTTCTCACAACTCCCGCCATAGATAAGAATAGAGTTAATCATCTCTCTACAAGATAATTCTTCTTCAAAAATCTCGTCTTCTTTTAGCCACTTGACTCCTGGTCTAATGCAACCATCGCCATAGTATCTCATATGCAACAAATCTTTTGCTGCTTTAATTTCTTTTTCTGTCATCTTTTTCGCCTCACATATATATTATAACATAAAAGAGCATTTTTGTAAATGCCCTATTTTCATTTTTTTATAAATAATGTTTGGAAAATTTTCTTTCTAAGATTTTATATGTGAAGTTATTTACCAACCAACCCGTCTCTTCACTGATAGCATCGACTAAAACATCTTCTAAGCTTTTACGATCGCATTCAACTTCCAAAATAAGCTCTTGTGGCAATCTACTTTTAACTTCTTCAATCTTTGCGTGAATTGCGTCATAGTATTCTTCACTATCTTCTTCAATTTCTGGATCATTGTCAACATATTCACACACATCTTGTTCTTCAACACAATAATCAACCGAAGTAATTTTAACTTTGTAATACATAAATTATTTCCTCCTATTTATTAAATATCACAATGTAAGCGTAATTATCATAAACGAGTTTTGCTTTATAACCGGCATCTTTTAATATTCTAACCCACGAGTTTCCTTGTTTTCTTGTATAACAAATAGCGTGATGACCTTGTTCGTCAGTCCAAGTTCCTAAATTAGCTTTGATGCCAATTTCTCTTAATAAGCTCTCCACTGTTTTCATAATTATACCTCGCTCTTATTATATTATACCACATATTAACCAATTTGTAAACTCTTTTTTTCCAAAATTAACTTCCGCCGAATCTGATGAATCTGGCGGAAAGCTAAAAACCACTAATTTAGTAAAAAGTTACCCGTACAGGGTCGGGATGTCTGATAAAAATTTAGTTCCGATAGTTTTTTGAAAAATAAAAACCCGACTTATTTATCGGGTTTTTATTTTTTATTTTACCAACGACGTCTTTCAACGTGCCAACCGTCTTCTTCAAACAGTTCTTCCTCTTCAAGCATTTCTTTTAGTTCTTGCTCTGCGAGTTCCCAACTGTCATAGTCCATAACGTAGGTATCACAATAATCTTCAATTGTGTACTCTTCACCGTCTTTATTAACTAAGACGTAATAACTGTCTCCACCTCGTCTCATATCAGTTCTCCTTTACAAACTTTATATTTAGTCCAAACTGAATTTTTGTATCTGGCTAAACGACTTTCATTTATGTTAGTTTCAATTAGAAGAGGCCAGTCATCTTCGTAGTCTCTACCGCCTTCAAGAAATGCAATTTGTTCTGCATTTTCCTCACAGTCAGCTTTAACTTCAAATACTGCAACGGGATAATCTTCACGATCATTCCAATACATTACATAATAAGTTTTCATTAGTCGTCATCCTCATCTTCACTGTCTTCGTCGTCTTCGTCTTCATCAGGATATTCTTCTTTGAGTTCGTCTAAGTCAACTTCTTCTTCAACGATGTCATCAACATAATCCTTGATGTAGTCGGCTAATTCTTCTTTGGTCTCAAACACATATTCGCAACCAGAAGAACCATCGTGAGCGATGTATAGCACATTACAGCCATCATCTCTAATTAGTTCAATTTCGACATTAAAGTACATATTTTTTCCTCCTTATACTCTATATCTTATATTATAATTATATCACAAAATGTTGCTTTTGTAAATAGTTTTTTAACAAATTTCTACACAATGGTAGTCGTAGTCGTAGTCACCAAGATTTTCATCCCAATAAGAATTACAGATTTCGAAGTATCCGTCTTCTTTTGCTGTAGACAAGTTAGTAATTTCAAAACTACCGAACTTATTTTGAATTTCTCCAAATGCTTTTTCTAATTCTTCCTTAGTCTTAAATTGATCTAAGAATTCCCAAACCTCACTGATATGTTTCATTAGAACTCTACCTCCGCAATATCATAAATTGTGATATTGATTTCTGTGGCATCAAACTTGTCGGTAACAACTAAAGTGTTTCTTCCCCACATACCTTTTTCAACAGTAATATAAACTGTAGGTTCCCAACCTTCTTCTTTTTCATTGAAGCCGTAACATTCTTCAAGTTCTGCTTTATCTTGAGGGATGAGTTCTTCAACTAAAAACTTTTCGGCTTCTTCTTTGGTATCAAATGCTTTTTCATAGACACCACAACCAGTTCCACTTTCAAGACCATCATCTTCAATAGATGGTGCGTCTAAGCTCATAAAATGAATTACATATTTTTTCATAGGTTTTGTTTTCCTCCTATTATCTTTTCTCTATTATAATTATATCATATTTTATGATATTTGTAAATAGTTTCTTTTATTCTTCTTCAAAATCTGGCACTTCAATTTCAAGAGTTTCACATTCAGTTTCCTCTTGATCTAAGTTGTTGTCCCAATAAGTATTATAGACAACATAAACTTTTCCATAGAAAGAATCATTTTCAATTTGGACAAACCAGTTTCCAGACCATCTTGGAAAAGTATCAAAAAGCATTTCAACTTCTTCAATTGTCTTTGCTTCTCTAATTGCTTTCCAACAATCATTAATGTGTGTGTAATTTGTCATATATTTTTTACCTCTTATACTTATATTATAACATAAAAAGGGTTATTTGTAAACCCTTTTTAATCTTTTTTAATTATTTTTCTTTATGAGTTTTAGTAATGAGATCATCAACATAATCAACTACCTCATTCCAATCTTTGATTGCTTCATTTTTAGCTTCTGCATCTTTAGTATTAATATTGTTATAAGCACCTGCCTTAATAATACCACAACCGCTGCATTCTAGCCAAAATTCTGTGCAACAATCATAACCCATATCACCCCAAGGGTCGAAGCCTCTTGATTTTAGAGTAGGAGCTGCACCACAAATTGGACAAGCTTTACCAATATAGTCTTTGTGTTCAAGTCTTTCTTTTAATCTGTCAACTGTTCCCATACTTAGTCCTCCCAGCAAGTTTCTTGTCTAATAAAGTTTAATCTTTCTTCTTTAGACATACCTTTTGCTTTAAGAAGTTCAACTAATTCGTTTCTTAAAGTAACATACTCATCTAAGTTTTCATAGGTGAGTCTGTCTGCATCAGCTTCGGCACCATCATACATATCAAGTGCATCGGCGGCTTCTTCATAGAACTCACGATAATTAGTATCATCAATGTGTTCCATTTGAATATCACTTACGTCCCACAAGCATTGAAGCATTTGTTCAATAAGTTTTTGTTCTTGAGTTTTCTTTGCCATTATTCCTCAACCTCGCTTTCAACTAATTTCATAATTCTATGCGAATCACCTTCAAAGTCAGTGCATTCATAGACGAGTGTGCCATCAGCATATTCATCAATGTTAGAATCGTATTCTTCCATTCCATCTTCCCAATTGCTGACTTCATCATCAAAGAATTCTTTTGCTTTTTCTTTGCTTGTTGAAACATAAAGAATTGTTGGATCATCTGTGCTGTAATCTTCACCGCTACAAGCATCAAATATAATGTAAACTTTCATAATTTATTTCCTCTTTTCTTATATTATAATTATAACATAAAAAGCCGCATTTGTAAACGGCTTTTTTAATTTTTTTTAATTTTTTATTCAGCAAATGGGTGATAATCTTCACGATAAGCATTGTTATCAATGATGTCAGTCATCCATCTTGCACCATACTGCATTGCTAATCCTTTGAATGGATAGATTGCAAAGATGTTGAGATCATCTGGATAAGCATTACTATCAGTTAAATGGCAAATGTCGTTCATCACTTTACCTTTGATTAGATAACCTTGTGCACCTTCACCACCACAGTATTCAAGGGCTTCTTCAAAATCTTGTTCTCTTAAACCTTCCCAAGTCATTGCCCATTTGTCGTATAAATCTTTTAATTCTTCTTTTGTTTCGACTACTTTAATATTACTCATAAACAATTTCCCCTTTCTTGTGAGCATTAGTCATTGATACAAATGTTTCTAAAAACCATCTTGCATCGTGTCTGTATTCCCTACGAGTTTGATTTGGCCTCATAGAAATTCCATTATCCCAAGCTTCACCATCTTCTGGGTAATAAGGATAATTTAAGAAATCGAAGTCAGCACAGTCAAAGTCATTTCTAACTTTTACCGCAGCATTGATAGCATAACCACAAGTCCAAGAGCCATTTTTTCTTTGGCCTTCAGTTGACTTAATAATATCAGTATCTGCCATATCATATCCATCAGACCAACCAATATAGAGTGCTAAGTCATCGGATAGGTTGAAGTGAAAGCATCCATTACCATCTTTCTTAAAGTAGCTACATGCTTTTTCCAAGAAGTCGGCAACTTTTTCAATATTTGCTTTTGTAACTATATTCTTTTTATTCACAAGTATTCCTCCTTACTTATCTACTTATATTATATCGCATAATTATTTATTTGTAAACATTTTTTTATTTATTTTTTGACGAATTGAGTAAAGTAAAGGATAGCAGCGACTATCTGTTAATCCTGCTTCTTCTAATCCACAAATCTTTCTAAATAAATAAGATTCTAAAACTTCGGCTTCTTCTTTTGTTAATTCAATTTTCACAGCTATTCCCTCCAGCCAATAGGTTTATATCCAAGTCCTTCTAAAAACATTGAATAAAGAGCATTGAGTATTTCCCAACGTTGTCTATAAGTTCCTTTAATAACTTCTTTTTGTGTAATAGATTTATTTATTTCATCACCAAATCTATTCTTTTCTTCATCAGTTAGTTTTGCCCAAGTCCAAGATTTAATAATCATATCTGTCCAATCGGCTTGTGCGTTTTCTTTAATTTTACTATTCATATTTTCCACCTCTATTAATATTATAACATGATTAAATACTTTTGTAAATAGTTTATTTAACCTTTTGCATAGATAATTTTTTAATTTCATTAAAACTTAAATCAGCCGGTCTAATTGCTGTTTTATGTTCAATGTAGTTATAGTTTTGTTTTAACACTTCTAAGTCAGAAACCATTTCTTCAAACTCTTCATCTTTAAGTTCATGAAGATGGAAGCGATCCCACTTTTTATAGAAAGCTCTCGCTGCACCGGTGCACAAATCATCTTGTGCTTGGCCAGCTCTACTATAGTCTGTCTTAGGTTGATTAAACTCTTCAGCTGAAGTTGTAAAATAAGCTGAGTCATTACTTCCTAATGTATAATAGCTCACTTCAAAAATAATCTTTCTTGTTAATTGAAATGCGGCGTGAAATTCAAATCTTTCCATAATATATTCCTCTCTTATATTAATATTATAACAAAAAAAGACTATTTTGTAAATAGCCTTTTTCATTTTTTTAATTATTGTTCGGAATTCCAGGAAGCATGATAGGTTTACCAGCTTCTAGTGATTTTGGTAAATCCAACACTCTTTGATTCCTAGATCCACGCCAACGATTGTCATCAGATATGTCTCTTTCACTAAGAATGAATGGTCCAACTACAGCTACATCGATGTAGGAAAGGAATTCATCTGTACAATCGGTATGCTTTTTTCCACTAGGTAGCAGGTCATCTAACTCATAACCAGTATACAACCATATGTCCTTTCCTGTACATTTTGATCGGAATTTCTTCAGTAAATTCACTAAAGCTTTCTGATTTTCCGGTTCGCATGGGTCTCCCCCACATAGGGTAAGTCCTTTTACATACGTGCGCATGCATTCTCCGATCACAACATCTTCTACTTCTTCAGTGAATTTTTTACCCACACAGAAATTCCACGACTCAGGGTTATGACAGCCTTCACAATGGTTTCTGCACCCACTAATATATAAGGAAACGCGTACGCCAGGGCCATCCGATATACATGTTTTATCTATTAGTAGGTAATTCATTTAAGAATTCAGCCCCTCTTTGTAGCCAATGTACACCACAAGCACCAAGCGAATTTCCAAGAATTGCTAACCCCAAGTATCCAACAGCTTTCCAGGATAAATGTGATGCTCCTAGGTAAAAAGCGTCAGCAATACAGTGTTCGGTGCCGCTAAGTATAAATGCCATGACACAGATGATGACAGGAATAAAGCTTTTTGTTTTCTTATATAATTCTACTGCCAAGTAAATTAATGCACCACAACCGAAGCTATCTGCAAACATCTGATACCAAGTTTTCATCATCCTAGCACTTTCTGGAGCAAAAGGACCTATCGCTGCACTATTATGAATTCCTCTATATAACATCCCAATAAAGAATGCCACTAGTAAATTATATACCAAACATGCGCAGGCTAATCCGAATTTATGCCAGGAATCAATATAACCAACTTTTCCAGTGAATAAGTTAGCATCTAATGCAAGCACAGCTATCAGACCAATAGAAAATAGGAATGATCCAACAATCCTATATAAGTTTGGATCACTAACTACACTACTGCATGAAAGGTATGTTCCTCCGGCTAAGGCAATTAACACACCGGCAAGTAATGATTTAAATATATGTTGTGCTCTTCATGTAAATGTTAATTTATTCATTAAATATGTTTCACCCTATCTTCTACTTCTTTTTGCTTTCCATAATTAAATGCAGTTTTATAGTTTCCAGTTAAATAGCCTGTAACCCTACGTAGCTGCTGAATATGCCCACTACCACACTCTGGACAGTGGTCGTTAAATTCACCGGTATAGCCACAATCTAAACATGTATCATTTGGAATGTTGACTGCAAAGTACGGAATGTCGTGATCCATAGCATAATTCACTAAACTTTCTAAAGCTTCTAAATTCCCTGTTGCAGCTGCAGATAACTCAACGTATGTAATACAGCCAGCATTAGAATATCCAGTAAGTTGCGATTCGATGTCAATCTTTTCAAAGGCTGTAACATCCTCCCACACAGGTACATGAATACTATTAGTGAAATATTCTCGATCTGATACATGTGGGATGACCCCATATTGTTTCTTAAACTTTTGCATTGCGGTGTAGCATAAGTTTTCAGCTGGAGTATAATAAACACCAAAGTTTAAGTGATATTCTTTTTTAAATTCTGCACATCTATCCTTAAATAATTGTTCTATTCTTTTAGCAAGTTCCATACCCTCAGCTGTACATTGATTCTTGCCAATTAAGAGTTCTAGTGTTTCTGCTAAAGCGATCTGACCAATTACAAGAGTTCCGTGCTTCATTGCACTACGAATTCCTTCTTCTGGTTTGTAGCCCAACATCGTACCGTTTTCATACATAAATTTAGCAGAATCAGCACACTGACTACAAATATACTCATATCTTTCGATCAACATATCTTTTGCTTCATGAATCTTAACATCTAAGAGTTCCATGAATTTTTCTATATCTCTTCCAGCTTCCATCACTAGTGTAGGTAAGATAATAGTTACTGGACAGATATTTCCTCTACCATCTTTGGTTTGTGGATTTGTACCAGGTTCAGCATTGATATCTGCACCATTAGCAGTACGACATCCCATAGTGGAAAAGTAAGTTTTCGGATCATTAACATCGTAGCCTGCATTGTTTGACCAATCAACATTAGCATAATTTGGATATAAACGTTTTGCAGTAGATTTAAGTGCTAATTGATACAAATCATAGTTTGGTGTTCCTGGTTTGTCATTAACACCTTTCATATACTGGAATATGCCACATGGGAAGATCGGTGTACGATGTAGTTTACCAACACCTTTTAGTGAACCTTCAAGTAATGATCTGGTAACCATCCGGCCCTCGGTAGATGTACAAGTTCCATAGTTTATACTAGTGAAAGGTAATTGGTTTCCTGATCTAGATTGTAATGTATTTAAATTATGATACATACCTTCAACTGCTTGGTCCAATTCTTTCTTGGTCATAGCTAATGCATAATCATACACTTTCCCACTAGGATACTCATCAATAGGTGTGGATTTCGAAATTTGGGAAGTTTCAGAATCACCTAATCACTCAGCACCTTCTAAATAGTGTTTATAGAAAGATTTACGTACATATGGTACCATTGTCCAATCTAAGTGTGTAGCAGAGACACCACCGAACTGTTGTAACGATTGTAGCTGGAATATTACTGCTACTAACTGAAATGCAGTATTAATTGACCCTGCAGGTCTAACATCAGTCTGCCTTGTTTTAAAACCTTCAGCCAAAAGCTTATCAAATGGAATTGATAAACAGTTGTGCATACCAACAGCATAAGAATCTAAATCATGAATATAGATTTCGTTATTTAAATGGTTATTTCGAGCCATTTCGGACATACAGTAGTCCAAAGCATACTGTTTAGTTAAAACACTATCAGCCTCACCTTTACGGCCTCCAAATGACCTCTCATCAACATTAGCATTCTGATTAACAATATGTACACCAAGAAGCTTATCACCAACTTCTTTTAAAAGCTTTGACTTGCTTTGACGAATTCTAGTACGTTTATCCCTATACAAGATGAAAGTTTTAGCTGTTTTATTAAATTTACTTTTTAGTAGCGTATCTTCTACAATATCCTGGATCTCTTCAACTTTAAGATCACCTGAATTCTTTAAACATTTATTCACTACGATTTCTGTAATTCGATCAATTTCGCCCTCGGACATTTCATTTGATCTTGAATTAGCACCAACTATCGCTTTTCTAATCTTATAGGCATCAAAATTTACTTTTTTGCCATCTCTTTTAATTACTATCATAAAATTTCCTCATTTTTATCTTTTTAAGCATCTAAATCATAATCTTGGGTATCGTATAGTGCCGATAAGATAGCATCAAGCTCCTCTACAGTCATTCCATCATTGTCGGCTAAAAAACTACTGTCCGCTGCTCTTTTCATATCCTTTTTATCCTCAGATTGGGTATAAAAAGAAACGTGGCCAATTTCACGATTATTTGATTCCATATTTGATAAACCCCTTTCAATTGTGCTCATTAAATTTAGCTCTTAACATAAATAAAACCCCATGTGATTTTAGGTCATCATGGGGTCGATGTACTTAATTTAGCGTATTATTTTTAGCCCCTAAAGAATACTTTTATAGCCTTTGATTTTTCTTTAACTTGCCAGCTTTCTTTTGCAGGAGCATAGTGTGCTTTTAGCTCTTTTTGATCATATGTTGTAATATATACTGCTTGTGTATCAACATAAGATACAATACCAAGATAAGCTCCACTTTCTGTGTATGCTTTGTTTCCCATATAAGGATATACTTTACCAAAATGTTTCATAAATTTACCTCCTACATTATTTGGTATAATCATACAAGTCTTCTTCTGGCCTTTCGTTTCCCAACATAGAATCGATTAGGTGTCCAGAATTTACATAAACGTTGTACTCATATATTATACGGTCAATTATTCCTTTTTCTACTAAATAAAATCGTTTACATGCAAGAAAATCACGATATGTGCATAATTGTTGAACTGCATTGAGTTGCATTCTTGTATCATCTATTTCTTCAATGTATTTTTCTAATGATTGTTTTGCAAGCTTATCGAACATCTTAGAAATTTTAAATAGTGCAGTAGATAATACTTTAGCAGCTGCTAATCCATCACGAGTTCTAATTAGTTCTGCTTTTGTATGCTCTTTCTTTGCAACACGTTCAATTAAATTTTCCATTAAGTTATCAGATGTTAAATCTTTATAATCTTCTACCATCTTCTAGTCCTCCTCAAAAACTTTCTTTTTATGTTTTGGTTTTTTAAATCTTTTATCTTCTTGAATTGAAGCACGAGTATTTAATTGTACGTTAAAATGCATCTTATTTGGAACATTCAAATCAGATGGTTTAATCACAATATGAATCTTTTCAGATTTTTTAGGTTGAACCGTATGCATTTTTTTCTTTTTCATACTTCATAATACTCCCTTCATAATAATTATACCATAAATTTTTTTCTTTGTAAATAGAAAAAATAAAAAAGTTCCGATAGCGGCCACCTTATGAAAATTATAAGGAGGTGGGTGACCAATAATCTACCGGAACAGAAAGGAGGAAGCGAACTTGTTAATCATCGTATTAACAGTTCTATTTTCATGAACGGCTGGGGTTTCATTAACCGCAGCACATTATATTATACAACTAATTTTTTAATTTTTTATTCTTTTGAAATATTTTTTGGTAATACTGCTTCACCATCACATGGATCTTCATCAACATATTCTAGGTGTGTAGTACGTTCTTCTGGAGTGCCAGTGTAATCTTCATTAATAATTTCGAATTCATCAACACCTGGGATAACAGCAAGGCCACCCCAAGTTCCATGAAGTTGTCCAATACCATCGATGTTTTCAATAGTACCTTCTTTACCATCATATTCAGAACCTTCGCCTTCTAAGTGAACGATTCTAATTTTATCACCAATTTTTGCCTCTGAATCGAATGGGACATCAGTCATTGCTCTTTCATCAAGAACATCATCATCTTCAAATGCTTCTGGAATAAGGCTTTCACCAAATAATGCTTTTCTAAGCTTAAGAAGAGTATCAGATGCTTTCTTATATTCCTTACCATTCTTATTAGTGGCAGTAGTAATTAATTCTGAAGCATCTAGACCAGCATCTTTAAATGCATTAACAATCTTTTTGTTATTTTCTTTAGCAGCATTTTGTTTAGACATATCACGCTTTGCAGGTGCTTCTGGTTGTGCTTCTTCTGCTGGGGCTTCTTCACTAGCAGCTGGTTCTTCTGCTGCAGGTTCTTCAGCTTTTGGTTCTTCAGTTGCAGGTTCATCAGCCTTTGGCTCTTCTACTTTTGGTTCTTCTGCTTTAGCTTCTGGTTCTGGTGTAGCACCAGATGCTTTCGCAGCAGCAGCTTCTTCTTCTGCAGTGGATTGTGCGCCAATAGCTTTAGCAGCAGCTTTTTCCATTCCAGCATCAGCCTTAGCATCTTTTTTCATTTGTTTTGCAGTAGCTTTTAAATCATTATCAACTTTATGACCCTTAACAAATTTAACTAATCTATTTTCTGGATCAATTTCACCACCAAATATTGAAGCGCCTTTATCACCAGCATCAGATTTCTTTGACCATTGTTGGGCATACTTCATAGCATCTTGAATTGTTTTAAATTCCATTTGACCATCTAATGAACCACTAGCTTTCCAGCGGCAAACAATAAATTTGTCAAAGTTTTTATTTATAACACCCTTTGTTGTTTCAAGAAGTAAAGCTTCATCCAATTCTTCATCATCAGATTCATCATCTTCTTCATGATCAGAACTTTCTTCACTATCTTCAGTGGATTCTTCAGATTCTGCAGCTGCATCAGCTACATCTTCTGGTTGTTCATCTTCAGGAACCTTTTCTTCACCAAGTTTATCTTCGACAACTTCTTCTACTTTATCTTCAATAACTTCAGCAGCTTCTTCAGCAGGAACTTCAGGTGCGATTTCGGCAACTACTTCTTCAGCAACAGCTTCAGCAACCTCTTTAACTTCTTCTACTGAAATAGCGATTGGTTCTTCAGATTGTTCTTGTTCTTCTGCTGAAATTTCTGATGCTTGTGGTTCTTCACCATATTCATCATCATAATCACTAGCAGATACTTCTAAAAATTCTGGTTCAAATTCTACTACAAATGGGTTTTCAACATCGACAACTACATCATCATCAACATCTTCCCAAAGTGTATCTTGTTCGAATTCCTCTACGATTGGTTCTAAATCTTCTTCTAGTGATTCAGATTCAACTGCAGGAATTTCATCGAAAGCATCAAATGGATCGACACTTTCTACAATAATTTTCTTTTTATCAATTTGTGCCATTTATTCTAATCTCCTTTTTAGAACTGACTATCAAATAATTTAGCAAAAATAAAACAAAGCAATAAAAATAAAAGGTGTGTTTTTTTTTCACACACACCACTCCCCATTATAATTATAACACAAACAACTGTAAATGTAAATAGGAAAATTAAAAAAATAAAAAAAGCTAACTTTTTAAATTAGCCTTATTTGGAACTTATCCACTTAATTATTGGGTCGCCTTGATATCCTTTTTCCCAGACTACCCAACTATATGATACTGCAGAACCTTTATTGAAGTCATCATTCTTATCTGATACCTGTCTATTGCTGAATACATAAACAACTTTAGGCGGGTTTAATTTAAATAATGTTTCATATCGTTTTGTTCCCTCTAAGAATAGGGTTCTAAGGAACATCGCAACTTTATGCCTAGGTTTTACTAGCTCTAGTGCTTTAATGGCAAATTCGGTAGAAATTCCGTACGGTGGGTTTGTAACTATATCACCATCAAACACATCTTGGCATTCAAGGAAGTTTAGTTGTTCATCACCAAAGCCATAATTAACTAAATCTGTTGTTTTGACATTATAGCCGGCATCTTTTAGAACATTAGCAATTAAATGGTGCCCGGCAGCTGGTTCCCAAATATTATGATCAAATGTTTCTACCCTAAGTAATGCTTTAGTTGATTCAGGGTTTGTGCCATAGTAGTCGTTAGCAGCTCGCTCTTCATCACAATGGTTGGAAGCTCCCATTACTTTCAATGTATCTCTTCCCATTATTTTTCCTCTATGATATCATAATCGCAGCCATTAATTAACCAGTCTGTCTCATTAGAAATTGTATCAGCAACATAATCATCTAAATCATCACGTTCACATTCAATTTCTAAAGTGAGCTCTTGTGGTAATGATGCTTTAATCTTTGCAATTTCTTCATCAACTAAATCATCAAATTCATCTGTATCTTCTGGGACTTCTGGATATTTAGCTGCAACTTGGTCAAATACATCACCATATGTAACATCATAGTCAATATTGTATGCTTTGACAACGAAGATAGGTTCAACTAATTCTGCACTTTCTTCATCTGTATTGACATCAGTAATATGTGCATCATCAATAACATCTCTTGCATCTGCTGCAAAGAACTTAGATAATGCATCATCTTTTGACTCAGCATATGTTTCCCATTCGACATCAATAATCATTTGGCCTTTTACTTTATACAATCTTTTCATGTATTATTCCTCCTACATTATAATTATACCATAGTTTTTATTTTTTGTACACAACTATTTAAAGATTTTTAATAATTTGTAGAAGTTCATCTTTAAGTGAACTTAAGCTATTATCGATGTTATCCACAACATAATCACTAAGGTCTTTTTTAGTTTCAATGATCTCGGCTACACGCTCATCAATCGTATCTTTGCCGACAAGTACAGTAATAAATGCTGGTCTAGTATTGTTGACCCTGTAAATTCGATCACAGCTTTGTGCAAAACTACTGTAAGTGAAAGGTGTATCTAAGCAGATTAAGTAAGCAGCTGCATTTAATGTTAATCCGGTTCCCACTCTAGCATGAGTTCCTAAGAATACTTTAGTGTTAGTGTCATTCTGGAACTGGTCTACATTACGGCTGATCGTCTCATCAGGGAAGTCACCTGTATTCACTAAAGGTTTATATTTTTCCAATAATGTAGCTAACTTATAGAGAGGCTCTTTGAAATTGGACATGACTACTACCTTTTCACCTTGCTCTACTAAATCCTCTACAAGTTCCACACATCTTTCTATTTTACTGGACATAATATCTTGTGTAGTTAGGATCCCTGGGCAGGCTGTTGCTTGTCTTAGTCTAGTGGTTAGTGCAAGTAAGTTAGAAGAATTTAATTGGATCTTATCAGCCTCTTCTTTTACACCTTCTTTAATAGCATCGTAAAATTTCCTATGTTCCTCAGAAAGTTCTACTAATTCAGTGTAAACAGTTTTCTTTGGCATATCATCACGTACATCGGCAAGAGTTCTTCTAATACTACAACTATCTAATTCTTCTTTTAACAGATCTAAATTCTTGTATCCGATCACTTGAGAGTTGTTAAATCCACCAAATGTACAGTATTGTGATTTGAAGTTAGTAAGTATTGCATGATCATTTTCAGTCCAGGCTAATGGAACATAACATGAGATCGGTGAGTTTGTTAGTAAAGTTCCAGTAGCAGCGATCTTAAATTCAGATGTTAGCTTAAGTAAGTTGGCTCCTTGTTGGGAACTCTTTGTTGCAACCCTATGTATTTCATCTACAGCTATCAATCCAAATTTATTCACTGAGCTCTTAGTTAGTGCATTTATGATCCGATCATCGCGGAGTGACTCAACATTTATGATCACGAAGAATTCATCTATAGGTCTAGATAATTGTTCCACTCTTTCACTAATAGAAAGTGGTGTAGCAGATACCTCCCCATTCTTCTTCATCTTTTCACCGATCACAATACATGACTCGGTACTAAATTTCTGAATTTCTTTTTTCCAGTTCTGCTTTACACTATTAACACCACAAATAATTAAACAGTGATCGATCAGACCTCTTCTATGTAATGTTTCAGCAGTTCAAATAATCTGATTACTCTTTCCAACACCCATGCTATCAAGTAATAGTGCTTTAGGATGTTGTAGTAAAAAGTTAATTCCATCGATCTGGTGTTCAAAAGGCTTAACTCTAAAATTTGAAATTTCGGAATTTACCAAATTTGGCTGCGCACCAGGGGCTACTTCACTATCTTCTAGTAAAGTGAGTTCAATATTATCCAGGAATGTAGCTGCATCGAGGAATTTGCATAAAGATGTTACTGGAATCTCCCAAGCAGTAAGTTTCTTGTGGAAGTATGCAGTATCTAATGACTTAATCAGATTAATTAGCTCTTGATTGTATTGGGAGTATACTAAAAAGCTGGATAACCCAGACACTTTTAATGGTATTGTTTCCTGAACCCTAATCATATGCTAATACCTCGCTAAAAAAGAAAAAAGTAAGTGTTAATCATCTAACAAGCTTACTGATTGGTTCTTAAAATCTAACTCTGCAACTTCCTTTTCTGTTTTAAATGAAAAGCTAGCTGTTACTTTAAATGTTTCCCCACAATTATCGCAAACCCATTTTTCTGTTAATGCTGGTTCTTCATCAGGTTTTCATTCCACATAAAGAATTTTACCTAATGCATCTTTAATTACTGTTTTTGCATTACCTAGCAATTGATCTGGAAAGAAGATCTCTGCTGGAATATACTCATAACCGCAATGTGGGCATTTAATTGCAACTCATTGATTTGTTTGTGATTCTTTCGCCATATCTAAATCTCCTAATATAACTAAAACACTTCATCTATAATATTATACAGCCTTTATTATTAAAAAATTGTTAATTTTTTAATAATTTAATGATTTATTGAATTATTTTTCTAATAAAACATTAAAAACATTAAAATATATACGCGCGCGCACATATAAAGCTTCTTTATTATTACTATGCTTTTATATATAAAGCTTTTATCATTTATTTTTCTTGTAAAAGAAAAATTATATAAAAAGAAAAGTATAACTAAATAATGCCTAACGGCATGTTGAACTCCGTTCAACTATAATTACTAAAAAAAATTGAATTATTTAGTTCTGGTAGGTAATATAGTATTTAGTAGTTTTAATGAATTATTAATTTATTAGTTTATTAAATTATTAAAACATTAAATTATTAATTTATTAAAGTCGTTTTTTTTATAAAAAAACACTCCCCATTATACCTTTATTATACCACAAAAGTAAATAGTTGTAAATAGTTTTTTTAGCTATTTTTTAATAAATTATTAAATCATTAAATTATTAAATTATTAAAAGTTTACAGATAAAAAATTGTATAGTATAATGTAAGTAAGATGGAAACGAAATTGGGCAAATTTGGACAGTTTCGTGGTCAAGGTAAAAATGCAATTATACATATGTTGTTAAAACGTGAAATAAAGCTCCAAAAACAAGCCACATCGCATTTTAGCCACATAGTAGGTATTTTATCTTACCAGGAATAAAAAGCCCCAAAATAAGCAAATTTACGAAATTCCGAAAATTAGGCAAATTTGGCTGATTCCAGGTTTGCTTTTTTATTAAACTACATTTGATAAGTTTTTAGGTAAATGTAGCATAATGAAATTTCCCAAATTAGCTTTAATAAAAAAATTAGTGAAATTCTAAATTTTCCAAATTTCACTAATTTCAGATCTATATAGTGTGTTAAGCTACATATACATTATGTAAAAACCTAAATTTCCAAATTTCCCTAATTAGCCATAAGGTGAAAATGAAACTTTCCAAATTTGACCTAGCAAAAAAACTAATTTTCCTAATTTGGCCATTTTCAGCTTATTTTTCACTAAATTTGGCTTTTTAGGCTCGAAATTTCAGTTTTTAAGGCTTCGATTTCCTCTTGTTGGCGTTTAAGCTCTAATAATAGTGGATATACTAACTTAGACTCTTGAATACTAAGGAATCCATTTTCATTTTCCACTACAAGCTCTGGGAATAACTCTTGTAAATCCTGGGCGAGGCAGCCTACTTGAGCTTTTAGTCCCTCTTTATAGTCATAGATGTAAATAGGTAAGTTTAAAATAGTTGCTTCTGGTTTGAACTCTTTGATGTTTTCTTTTAATCTTTTATCAGAGGTTGTTGTATAGCCTGAAGCTGATACTGTTCCTGTTACATTAAGATTACCATTTACTAATGTTGAATTTAATACTGCCATAGTTTACTCCCTTTCTATTTTTTAACGTTGAGTACTTCGCGGACACATCTATTTAAGCTAGTAAGAATTTCCCTGTCCTCTAATACTTCATGGATAATTTCTTTTAATTCTTTTTCTGGTACTCTAAAAAGTTCAATAAGGCCCTTGAAAGCTTTGATCGTATTTTCCGGCGCCTTAAAGCAAACCAAGAAGAGTGTAGTTATAATAATGAGTTTAAATTTTTCTACCATGTTTTCCGGTGATAGGTCTGACATTGTATTACTCAGTATGGTCTTAGCATCGTTCATATGGTCATACACAAAAGCTGCATCGGCCGTGTGGAAGTCCGAATCGCTTAGTGTTAAAGTCATACCGTTATCACAAGTACCTTCGATCTTTTCTGTTAAATTCATCTTCATACCAAAAATTTTCACTGGAGCTCACTGGACAAAAAAGCTATCTCTCCTAGACCTGGCCGTAAGATGTTGTGTCTAGCTTTTTATCCCTGGGCCTCGTATAATTTAGCAGAAGAAGGTCAAATAGTTTTTCTTCCCGAGACTATATAAAAAAATAAGTTGAATATATTTTTAGTAGTAGTAAGTATATATAGGATAATGCATATAGATAGAATACATATATATATAGAAGCGAGTGGTGGGCCAGCAGCTAATTGTCCTAAGCTTGTAGAATTTTTCTTGGGACTCTAAGGACAAAAACTTTTCTGGCCCAGGCTCTAGTGAACAAAAGCTTAGTGGGTTTAGCTTTCCTTCCTGGCTTATTATAAAAAAATTCAGCTTATAAAAAAAATTACCCAGCCCTAAAGCAAGGTAATGGTGATATGTGAACAGCAGCTTTAACGAGCATATACTAGGTGTTGAAGGCTTAAAGAGGGTATAGCTCCGCCACTGACTTTTTACATCCTTCATTTATTTTAGCTAATATTCCAAAAAACAAAAACGAAAAAATCTGTAACTTCGCCAAAAAAGCCACCCTAGCCTCTACTTACTTATATATAGTAAGTAGGCCTTTTTTCCTGCTTTTGCCTATTCTTCCTATATAGCATTTTAAGCTCTATTCTGTAAGTCATTTTTCCCTTATTCTTCTTATATATAGCTTCCCCTGTGTTTCCTATATATAAGTTCACCTCTTCCCCTCTTATATATAGTATGCTTTCTTTACTTATAATTACTATATATCTAATTACTCTTTCTTTTTTTAATATATACTCTTTCCTTTATATAGCTCCATTATATATATTAACTAACAAATACTTTTCTCTTCTTTTTATATATAGTTAGTGGGAGGAAAGTGAATAAAATAAAAAGCCAGGAATTTTTTTGTTCCCAGCTTTCTTTATATATAGTCGTCAGCTTAGTTTATATTTCTTTTATATCTGCGGCTACTAATGTTCTATTCTTACCAACATATACTGAATTTTTATTTGGTGAACCTTCTGTAGTTGTTTGAATTCATTGTAGTGAAGCAACATTATCTACTTTAAGCTCAGAAGTTATTGTTGCTACTTCTGACTCTTTAAATATTGGCTCAGTAGTTCCATAGTCAGTAAGTTCTATATTTCTATACTGGGTATTACTTGCAGGAGCTTCTGTATTACCTCTTTCTGGTTGAATATATAGACCATTATTACCATCCGGCGAATTAGCATTATATAATAAGTATACATCATAGTGTTTCCATCTTGCATATAAACGTTCAAGTTTTAAATTAATACCTGTTGGGTTTAAGTTATTAGTAACATGCCAAAGATCATTTATAGCTTTTTGTCCATCAATATAAATTCCAATAGTAGTAAAACCATTAGAGTGTCCACGAATATATTTACATATCTCTGAGTAATCGCTGCTATAGCTTTGTAATGTTTCAAAACTTAGCTTATAATAATGGCCAGCAGTAAAGTTAATAGGTGTTCCGTCATCTCTATCAGGGTATCTTCAAGGAATTTGAATGCCACCAAATTTAAGGTTAGCAGGTTTAAGCACTTCATATCAGTTTTCACCAAGCTTACTAAGTACTACACCACTACCATGACCAGCTATACGTTCAGGTACAAATGTTTTAATAGCCTCTTGGTCAATAGCTTTTATATTATTAGCAGCAAAAATATTGTTATTATATATCTTTGCTTTTGTTTCATATAGGTCTTTAATATCTTCTGCTGATAAAGTTGTTGCCCAAATTTTAACATCTGCAATTTTTCCATTAAAGTAATCAGTAACTGTATAATTAGTTCTATTATATCTAGCACCAATAGTTACATTATGTGATGAAACATAGTTAATTGGCATTGCTGGAGCACTTGATATTATATCGGTATCGGCAAGATTTCCATCAATATATAATTTAACATATGAATTTCCTGTTGTGTTGCCTGTGCCCATAAAAGAATCATATGTTCCTGTAAACATATGCCAGCCTGATGTTAAGCTAGATATGTCTAGTTTTGCTGCTTGTGCATGAGCAGCTCCTGCATCAACTACAAATTTTAAATATGTGCCAGTTCCTGTTTCACTTGCTGAATTGGAACCAATAGCAAAGCTTCAACCATTATAGGTTGCTCCAATTGTATTATCTTTTGAGCAAGCTATAATTTGTTCACTAACATTATTGCTTCAATCATTTTTATAAACTAAAATATTTGTTGTAAGCTTATCTTTAATAAATGAGCTATCTAAGCTACTTTTAAGGTAGTTCGTTTCATCAAATACTAAGCTTTGATTTCCTAAAGCTGTATCATTACTTGTTGTTAAATCTGGGGTAAATGCAGATATATCATTATTATAGCCACTATTATCTTTTATTGGTTTTATTACATCTACTGGGCTTGGAAGTGTTGTTAAAGCAATATCTAAGTAATTATTTATAGCATCAGTGGTGCATAAAAGCACAGGATAAAGATCTCCATGTGTATTATTTACTGTACGTATTATTTGATCATTTTTGTAGTAATAGACTTTGTTATTATTTAGTATAATTTTAAGTCTATCACCAGCTTGATATGAAATTGGGTTATTATTGCTATCATTTATTGTCTGACACTCACCAAAATCAGCATAATATATCCACTGAGAGCTGCCACCAGCATAAATTCCATAACCAGACTTTCAAAGCTCATTATTATTATCACTAAAATTATTTGATGTACATAAGTTGGCCATAACATGACTAACAGTATCATAGACAGTAAAACCAGTAGAGCATTTACTATATTTATTTCTACAAGCAAGCCCAGAGCGCCAGTTTCCATAGCCAAGATAGCTAGCAGTTAACTTTTGTCTATCTACATATAATGTACCATTACTAGTTGTACCATGACTATCAATAGAGCTACTCCAAATAAATTCCCCTGTTCCTTGGTTAGTATAAAATTTACCTTCTACTTTTTCCCAAAGGCCGGGCTTATTATCATATATTCTAACTACAGGAATAAAGTCTCTTACTAAAGTGCCATTATCATATAATTGATATTTATAAATTTTTACTCTACCATTATATCCAACAGTGCCATTTTCATTATTAGCAAATATATAATAATTTGCTGTGCTACCAACAGTTCCAGGATATGTGCCGCTAATTGTACTTCCATTTAATGTTCCACCAATATTTTTATTTTTTGCTGTAACATCAATTAAATATCTTGTGCCTTTAAGTATTTTAATGTCATTGTTGTTGGCATCTTTAAGTGCAATATCACCTGAAGTACTACCAACATCTGATCCAACACCTAATCTTAATTCTGTTGATGTTGATGGTGTACCATATAAAACCATTGAACGACTGTCACTTTGAGCTCCACCAACACGATATTCAAAGTAATTTCCATTTGATAGGTCAATAGCAGACCAATCAACAACAATTCTAGCATTATCATTACTATTATTATAAGCATATCCAGTATCAATATATTGTGTTCCAGTTGAAGCAATATAATCTACTGGGTGATATAAAGCTGGTGAATCAAATTCACCATCACCTAGGTTTGGTTTAAAGCTATTACTAACTAAATCATATAATCCAGGTTTATTATCATTAAGCCTAATTGCTGGAATAAAATTATGAGCTAATGAAGTATCATTCCAAATTTTACAGCCATAAATTCTAGAACTGCCTGTATAGCCTCAGTGAGTATCACTTGTTGCAGTTCCGCTTCAATTACCAGCGCCAATATACACATTTAGATTTGGTAGTGTAGCAGTATTGGTTGTTGTTCATTTTGAAATGCCATCTACATAAAATGCTCTTTCTTCACTGTTACTAATTAGACTAAATTTATGTCTGTCAGTATCATAGTTATAAGCATTAGTATCATATGCACTTCCTATGCCTGGGTGGAAACCAGCTCCATTATTATAAAGGCCAATATGGAAACGAACAATTTGGTCAAAACAACCAAAAAATTGATATAAATTTTGTGAGCTAGTAACATTTAATACTTGGGCATCTAATTCAACAGTAGTGTTTTTATTATATGGATTAAAACCGGTATCAATATATTGTGTACCACTTGTTTCAATATAGTCAATAAACTTATAGTCAGTCGGTGTAGTGTAATCAGTAGGCGTAGTAAAACCACTAGTTGAATTAGCAAATTCACTATGTACCATATCAAACATTCCAGTTTTATCATCTGATTTTCTTCTTGCTGGAACATAGTCTCTAACTACTTTACCGTTTTCTGTTATTTTACAGCTATATATTCTAAGAGAATGATTAAAAACATCATAACGTTTTTTTCTATCTATGAATAAAAGCATTGTGCTAGATTGTGACTGCCCAGAAAATGTTTTAGATACACTATTTGAACTTTCACCACTTCCATCAAGATTACGGTAACTTACATAGCAATCATGTGTAGATGCGTTATATGAGTACTCAACATTAGCTTTTTTATTGTTAGTTATTGTTGACGAGCCACCTGGTGGAACCAGAGCAATACCATATCCTTGAGTATCACCACCATTTATGTAGAATCTTGGGCGGCCATCACAAATTACATTTGGTTCAGAACTATTATTAGCATCATTAATTTCTAGGCTGACTTCTTTTTCATTAGCAGTAGCAGTCTGTGCATTAGCATTTGATACAATACAATATCTATATCTATTATCTGGAATGCTTACAACTGCTTCAACTTTTCAACTAACATCAAAATTAGGTATCCAGCCAGTATCTATATATTGGTGGTCACCTGATTCAATATATTCTAAAAATTCATATTCAGCATTAGAATTTGGGTATTTAAATTCACCAGTACCATCATTGCCATAGAATTTATTTTCTACTAAGTCAAAAAGTCCTGGTTTGTGGTCTATTTTTCTTATTACAGGAATAAAATCACGAACAATAGTATTATTTTCATAAAGTTTGCAATAATACATTTTCATATAGCACCAATAGCCAATACTATATGCTGGTGTTGCATCTGGTTTACGTGTTGCAAATAAATAAATTGGGATATTATATGTTTGTGAGCCAATTTGAGCACTTCCAGAATAGCTTGTTCCATTTATTGTTCTTGTTCAGCTAGTATCACTACGAGTCCAAATTATATCATAAATAGTATTGGTACTACAAGAAACACTAGCAGCATTATCTAACCATCAAGTGTTAGTGGATGTTCCAATACCATTTCCAGCGTGACCATCATAGCCAATAATTTGGTTTGGTTCAGTGACATTATCAAACTCTATTTTTGATCTTAATTCATAAGTATTTCCTGTATTAAATTTAATATCAGTATCAATATATTGAGTACCAGTACTTTCAATATATTCAATTGGTTGATAAAACTCTTCCCAGTTAAAAGAATAATGAGCAACCAAACCTTGTGATAATTCTAGTACTTCTTCTGATGACAAAGCATGGTCATAAATTCTGAAATCATTAATGAAACCATCAAACCATATATTACCAGCATAATTTCTACCAATGCTTATGCCAGTAATATTTTTATTAAATGTACCATTAGTAAGTTGAGGAGCCGTTTTTAAAACTCCATCACAGTAGCAATAAAATTTATTTTTATTATAGTCATATGCAATAGTAATATGGTGCCAATTACTGTCATTAACTGCTATATCATCTGTGCTAGGGTACCTATATGTGTTTCCATCTTTAACTTCAAAAACAAATCTACCAACATCAGCTTCGCCAGCAATATAGCATCTTGTTTCATAGTTTTTTTCTGAGTCTGGACCACTAATACAAAAAACATCACTTTGTATACTAACACCTGTTTTAATTCAAAAAGCCATTGTCCATGAGTGATCATTAAAATATGTGGCTAAAGAACCAGAGTTTGTAGTATATAGGCCATAGTCAGTACCACGGTCATGCCCCTCAGGAGTAAAATAGTAGCAGTTTTTAGTTACTTTACCACCAGAAATAGATGTTGCTTCAACTCTATTGCTAAAAACAACATTATGGTCTGTGCCATAATTTTTTATATCATTATTTAATGGAAGCCAAATTTGTAGACTCATTAAAAATTACCTTTCCTTTTTATATATAATTAATTGAATTTAAATTTTATTACTTGTCGTGTTGCATCATATTCTATAGTAGCTTCAGGAGTCATATTATAAGAATCAAATGTTTTATTATGAAATTTTACTTGATTTTTGACCATTAAGTTATTTGCTAATATTTCATTTCCATCCCAGTCAAGAGTTCTAGCATTTTTCTTAGCATTACTAGCAGTTCCATTACCGACAACTTCAACATAACTACTATAATTATTACCCCTTGGACGGCCGCCAGTTTCATCAGCTATATTAAATTCACCAAAAACATGGGTTGAAACACCTTGTGCTATAGTTTGATTTCCTTCTGCATGTGAGTAAGCTCCTGATGCTAAAGTTTGATAACCTTCACTATGAGAAGCTCTACCAGAAGCAATTCCTTTATTAGTGCCATTACCTTCGCCTTCAGCATGTGCCCCATCACCAAGAGCCTTAGTATAATAGCCTTCAGCATGTGAATAGTTGCCATAATGTGTACCATTATTAATATAGCCAGCAATTGTTGTGTAACCTTCACTGTGAGCTGCATTACCTTCTGCTAATGTATTTTGCCCTTCAGCATGTGTACCAGTACCATCTGCTTTTGTATTATTACCTTCAGCATGTGAGTAAGCACCAGCTGCTATTGTATAATTTTGTGTTTGTCCAGATCCAGCAGTAGCATCACCACCCTCTGCATGAGCTGCTTGTCCCATAGCTTTTGTATGGAAGCCTTCTGCATGAGCATATCTGCTATTGCTATCATTTGCACTTGCACCGGCTATTGTAGATTCACCTTCAGCATGGCTAGCATAAGTATAAGCTTTGTTATAGCTACCTTCAGCATGAGCATAGTTACCATAAGCTCTATTATTATATCCTTCTGTGTGGGATGCTTGTCCTTGTGCTTGGCCTTCTATTTTAATAGCTGCATTATCACAAAAACCTTCAGCGTGTGAGTATAAGCCAGAAGCAGCTGTATTATTTCCTTCGGCATGTGTATATGAATTTGAGGCAATTGTATTTCCGCCTTCTGCATGTGATCCTGGGCCCTCAGCATTAGTACTATAACCTTCAGCATGGCTAGCTTCGCCAGAAGCAGTTGTAGAATCACCTTCACTATGTGCAGCAGTATTACTAGCATATGTTTTAGTGCCTTCTGCATGTGAATAGTTACCTTCAGCAATAGTAAACTCTGCATTTTCATCTGGCTGTAAATTATCAGGAACATCATCAGTACCGCCTTCAGCGTGTGCACCAATACCATGTGCTTTAGTATTAAGGCCTTCGGTATGTGCTGCATGTGGATAATCAACTGATGTTGAAAGCTTTGTAATTGAGGTATTAAAACCTTCAGCATGGCCTCAATCTGAACCAACTAAAGTATAACCACCCTCAGCATGTGTATAGTCAGTACTAGCATTTGTATTTTTACCCTCTGCAAATGCACCAGTTGCTCCAGCTGTAGTATTAACACCAAATGCTACTGAATTTTTTCCAGTAGCAGTATTTACGTTAATATCTGAATCAGTATCACCATAAATACTAACAATAGAATGGGCCTCACTGCCTTGGATTAAATCACCAGTAATAGAACAAACAGATTTTTTACTTTGAACATCTTTATATTTAATTCCAAATCTACTTGCATGACTTTCCCAAGAGCTCATACTTGCTGGTAATTCAAGATAGTCATAATATCTATCTTCTTGTGTTGGCTCATTTGTTAAGAAATATAAACCGTAGAAATAGTAAATATCATTGTTTACTTCATCAAGAACATATGTATAAGCAGTATTAGTATTACTTTCACATGTAGCTAAACTTTTAATATTTGCAAGGATAGGGGTAGTTTTAGTGCCAATTAAAGTAACAGGAGTTAATCTAATAGCAACATATCTTATTGTTGTACCACTTGGGCCTAAAGAACCACCCTCTGAATCAACAATAAAATGATAGCCACCTAAAACAAATTGAAGTTTATTATCTTTCCAGCTTTCAATATATTTGGAGTTTGTTTTTGGAGCAGCTAGATTAATTAAGTTTCTTTCTGTATTTAATTTTGCTTCTGGGTCAAATGGATTATTGTTGTTAATATTAGCGCCTCTGTAAGCACATGGAAAAACAGAAATATTATTACTATTAATTGCATAGACGCCAGTTTTTATATTATCATAGGAAATAGCCATATATAATAAACTCCTTTTTTAGTATATTTTTGTAGCCAGTTAAGAAAAAATAAATTTCAAAACTCATATAATTTAGCAGATAAGTAGAGTAAAATAAAAACCGTCTAGCTAATTTTTTAAACGGTTTTAATAGTATCTTTATTTATTTTTTAGCTCTTCAACTTCAGCCTTTAGTTTTTTAACTTCATCTAAGAGTAAATATACAAGCTTGCTTTCTTCAATACTTAAATATCCATCAGTTCCTCCATGCACAATTTCAGGGCAGATTTCTTGTAAGTCTTGTGCTAAGCAACCAATATTATTTCTAGTTCCAGCAATAAAATCGAATTTATAAATAGGCAAGTCTAAGATTGATTTTTCTGGTTTAAACACAATAAGATTTTCTTTTAAGCGAACATCTGAGGTGGCAGTAAATGATGGTGCTTGGATATATGCTCCAAAGTTAAAGAAATTCCCATCAAATTTAAGATACCCCTTGCTTGTATTATTACCAAAAATAATACCACCTTTACCATTATCATTGCCTTGTCCATTAATACCAATACAAAATTCTATATCACAGTCATGAATATAAGCATCATTGCCAACTAGGAGTTTTGCTTCATTACCAGGAGTATTACTATCTTGTAAAAGTAGACTTGTGCCTTCTTTTACTACCATTCCACCATTAGCTGCTAATGTGCCAGTAATAGTACTATTACCAGATACTTGTAAATTATCATTAGCTGTTAGTGTACCACTTGCTGTTAAATCACCACTTATTCTTGTATCATCAGTAATAACAAGTTTGCCATGAACAGTTGTTGAATTAAGTTGTGCCATAATTAGAATTCTCCTATCTTATTTACTCTAAGTGTTTTATCTTTATATATCTTTAATTTATCTATTGTTATTTTTTCTGGAATATCACCATAGTCAGTAGCTTCACCATAAGTAAAGTCAGGAACACTACTACCACCTCTGTTATTAGTATAAAATACATTTTCAATTATATCATACATTCCACGTTTAGTGTCTGACTTTCTATAACATGGAACAAGATATTTGATTAGAGTATTATCTTCCCAAATTTTACAGGCATAGAATTTAGCATTACAATCGCCGCTTGGGCCACTCTGATATCTACAGCCAATTAATATTGGTGTAGTAGATGCTACAGTTACATTTGTGTTATTTACAACAATATCATCAACTGCTTGCTTGCCAGATGATAGATACACTCTATGTTTATTTTGGTCAATATTTATATATGCAAAAGGACCATCATAATCTTGATGCTGAACAGCAATTACTCTTTGGGCGTCAGGGCTACCAGTAGTAGAATATATTGTAATTTGTGATGTTGGTGATCCTACCATACCAGCAATTTGTTTATAAAAATCATCATTATTTAAGCTAAAGGTAAGTTCCCAAGCTGTATTTGGTGTAACATAAGAATTAGTATTTATATATTGGCTATCACCAGTTCCAATATATTCTACATTTTGATATTCATCTGGTACTTTTGGATTTCCAGCAATAAATTCACCAGTTCCTTGGTTAGTATAAAATTCACCACTAATAAAATCATATAAGCCAGCTTGTTCAGAATCAAAGTCATAACAAGGAACAAAGTCTCTTACTATAGTATCATTATCATATAATTTGCAGTAATATAGTTTAAACTTACCTCTTAAATAGCCACCTTGATACTTTGGATAAAGTTTTAAAGTGCCTGCATATGAATTATTATCAGAGGCCTCTGTTCCACTTTGTTCATTGATAACTAGACCATTAGGAGAGCAATTGATATCAAGAATTTCATCTGTTATACCAGTTATATTAAATTGTTTATTTGGTAGGTGGAAACAAAATCTATTTTGAGCTAGATTATACATAAAGAAGCCACCTCAGTGGTCATCACTTCCTAAAATACCGCCAGCCTCTGTTTGTTTACTTATCTTTAATATGTATTTATTGGTTGAGCTTGCAGTAATACCAGTGTCAATATATTGAGTTCCAGTTGATTCAATATATTCTAAAATAGTAGCATGACTAAAAAAGTTTTCACTAATATTATTTTTTAATTCAATACTATTTTTTCTAACTTTAATTTCAGAAGTATTATCAGGTTTTTCACAAATACAGTTTGAATACAAATTATATTTATTATCAATAATAGCTGAGTTTTGATATAGTTTTTTAACATCTTCATCAGAAAATTTAGTTGTATAAAGTCTAAAATCAGCAATTTCTTCTGTTGTCATTTTTCCTGGGCTTCCAAAGAGATATGAACAATCTATAGCAGCAAGATCATTATAGCTTCCAACAGTTGTTGTTTCTTGAACTTTTATACCATTCTTATATAGCCTTGCTTTGCTACCATCAAAAGTGCCAACTCAATGTACCCAATTATTTTTGTCAGCTTGGTCTGGAGTTTGTATAGTTTGATATAAGTCGCCATTAGTATGTTTAAATACTGCAAATTGAACTTCTTTTGTGCCATTAGGGCCAAAGTTTACATACATATTATTATCGCTTGACTCAAGTCCACACCACCAATCACTTGCAGTTTCATAGGAATCTTTAACTCAAATAGCAACTGTAAAGCCAGTACTCGTAAAAGGTAGTTTATGTGTTATAACTTTTGATTCACCATCTGATTTAGCAGCATAATAACATACGTCATTGTCTGCTTTAATTTTTAATGGTTCAGCAATAACTAAAGCATTATTTCTATAGCCTGTTTCATCAATTAAATAAGGTAATTCATATATTTCTATATTAGTAATATAAATATATATTGCTCTTGATAGGCCAGATGATGTAGTATAATCATCTAATAATATTTGTGTTGGTGTAGTTCATTGTGAATCTTTATACTCAAAAATACCTTCACATTCACCATTTTGAAAAGTAATACTGTTTAAGTTTGAGTAGCTTTGTGCACAAATACCAAATCTTCAAAATTGTTTATTATTATTAAAACCACTTACATTACATTTAATATAATACTTTTTTCCTGGTATCAATGGTTTATTTAAATTTATTTTAAAATATGTATCTGTATTATTACCATTAGTATGTACAGCATTTATGCCATCTATAACTATATTCTGTTTAAAGCTTGATTCAATCGATGAAACAAGATTTGTTGGTATTGATGATATATTTTTAAAACCAGTTCATGGTGTAGCAGTCGTGCCATATTCAACTTTAATTCCTGTAATCCAATATGTACCATTTTTAACAATATTAGCACTAAAAATAGTGGTTGCCATATCTGAGTCTAGGGTATATTGTATAGAATAATAACATCATTTGCCATCTATCTGATCGTCTAGCCAGTTAAGACCATACCAGTTTGTTGATCCCCCACCAGACTTAATTTGGTAGCATCTTAGTTCTGGTGCAGCATCACAGCTCGCTTTATTTTCAGTATAAATTCAACAAGATAATGTAATTTTATCACCAGGTTTAACATTAGAAACAGTCTCATATATGCCTTTATAAACATTACTTAAATTACCTGATTGTGTTAGTTTATAAATTGGGCCATGCCCTGGAAATGGATGGCTTGTATTGTCGATAGTTACACCATTTTCTAATGTAATATCTGAGGTTAAAAGATTGCTTTCTTCACTGTCAAAAGTATAATGTAAACAAAGACCTTTTGCAAGTTCCTTAATTTCAAATTCACTTAAAGCTTCATTATAAATACGAACATCATTAATTAATCCATTAAAAGCATAGCATTGTGTGGCATTACCACCAATACAATAATAATCAGTTAAAGTAGGTACAAGAGTAGTAGTAGTTTCTGCAACTTTTTGACCGTTAACATATAAACTAATGCTATTTCTATAATTATATACTGCAGTAATATGATATCATGTATGTCTACTTAATGTAATATTAGTAGAAGAAGAATCAGCAAGTGCATAGTTAGTACCATCTGCAATAGCAAATACTAATTTATTGCTCGCATAATAATAAACTAAACCAAAACGAACAGTTGGCCATTCATAAGCGCTTCATGGGCCAATTAAAAATGGGCTACAATAACCAGAAGTAAGGTCGCTATTAATGTTTATTCAAAAACTTACTGATAGACTAGTACTAACTGAAGTAAAATCAACTGCATGATAAAAAGTCTTTTCAGTGTTATTAGAGCTTCCTCTAGTTGTTTGGCCAGAATATGTTGTTACTTTACCACTACTAAAAGTGGCATTATGCCAATTTACTAAAGTAAGATCACCTACTTTATCTTCTAACGTATTATTTAATGTTCACCAATGTAATAGTCCCATTATCGCACCTTATATTACTTTAATTTCTAAGCATTTATCGTTTATATTATAGTTAAAAATTATATCATAGTTATTAGTAGTAGTATTTTTATGTAAATTTAAAGTTGTATGGTCAATAGAAACTTCACCTTGTAAATTAGAAGTACTAGAAACTGCTAATGTTCCCATAATTCCAACATTACCATCTTGAACCGCTAAATCACCATTAGTTATAAGTAGATTATTATGAAGGGTAGTAACACTAGTAACTTCAAGTGTTGAGCCAAGTGTTGTTGCCCCTGTGACACCGAGGGTACCTCCAAAAGTTCCAGCACCACCAAAAGCACCACCACCAAAAACATCAATAGAGCCTTTATTTACAGTTAATACTACATTCGTTAATAATGTGCTTTCATTTACATCTGCACCAATAGCTAGTGTACCTTTAGCAGATACATTACCACTATTATTAACTTCAAAGATATTTTTTCGTTCATCTGCTGCACCACTAGTGCCACTTCCTCAGCCAATTTCAAAAACATTACCTGATGTATTATTATTATATTTACCAATAATAAATTGATTATTATATTGTGAGTTTAAATATTGCCCTAAGAGGGTGTCATATTTGCCAGCATTAGTAATATGGTTTTCTCTTCCTAAAACAAAATCATAGTCAGCTGTACTACTATTTATTCCTTCAATAGAAACTGTTTTACCAAAAAGGAATGAATATCTTGTTTTATTAAGTGTATTAGCAGCTGCAGCATTTTTATTATCATTGTTATTATAATATATATTTGTAATAGAAGTATCATTAAAATAATTCTTATCAGAATTATTACTTGCAGCAATACCATTAACTAAGTTTGTAGCGATAGAACGTGTGTCAGCATCTTTCCTTAATATACTAGCAACTTCTTCAGCATCATATGGCATTCTACTTGATGGCGCCTTTAAATCTAATGAAATAATTGTATTATCATTTTCAACAACAGCTGGAGCACTAGAAAAACATGCACCAACAAAGTAGTATGGGGCTGTTTCACCATCGCCTAATTTTGCATCAAGATAATAGTCAGTTAATGTGCCTGGATTGTTATACCAGTTGCGAAGAACAGTTGTATTAACTTGGCCAGACACTGAGCCACTGCCAACTAATTGAAAGTTTTTAGTTCTAATATTTAACCATCTTGTATCTGAGTCAATTTCACCTGTTGTAACACTAATCTTAAATAGATAACCACCAATAAAGCATATTAAAAGGCCATCTTCCCAGCTTTGAATATAATTTTTATTGCCTTGTCTAGATTGTGCTACAAAGTTTTCTTCTAAGTTTAATCTAGCACCGGCATCATAATCATTAGATCTATAAGCACTTGGATAGATTTTAATATAAGAGCTTTGAATAGCATAATAATTATTTATAATATTAGCTCTTTCAAATTTAGAGTTTGCCATAATTATTTCCTCCTAATAAGTGCTTAGTTTCCAGCTGTAGGGTTTCCGACAGATAATTCCCAGTCAATAATTAAGTTATAGCTTTGTTGGGCAGAAATTGGTAGCGGGTCCCAAGCAATAGTATTATCTTCTTCTTTAGTAAATAGATAATATGCTTCCCATGCAGATAGGACCTTATCAGTATCTACACTTGAAGTGTTTGCTGAAAATAATACAATACCATAAATTCATCCTGGTTGAATATATGAGTATGGTAATCTAAAATGTAATGTTGCTTTATAGCTTTCTAATTTTTCATTACCATCTGAAGCAACTTCTAATGTAGCTTTATCATATGTTGCAACTAATGCACTCATAACACTTATTGGGGTAGTACCAACTTGTGAGCCTGTTTTAAATGTTTCTTTAATATCATCCAAAGTTGCACCAACTGCTGAAATAAGGCATATTTTATTTGGGCGTAATTCTTGAGCGGCATTTCATTCAGCAGCAACACAGTGAGCAAAAAATTTAAATAAATCAATGCTGCCTTCGTTGTGATGTTTCCTAGTAGAAATTGTTTTATTATTACTATCTTTAATAGAAACTTTAACTGTTCCTGTATATGATAAATTTTGGCTACTTTTTTCTGGGACAGTAGCAGTTGAGTTTTCTAATTTTCCTGTATTATTGTTGCTCATATAAATATGCCTCCATTAATTAGTCATTTTCTTCTTGATTAGTATCATTATTTTGGCTATTATCTGTTGTATCTACTGGCTGAATAATAGTACTATTAATAAAGATACCTGGTGTTGCTTTTGGACGTTGATTTGTAATAGCACCTGGGTTTTTTAGCGCTGGGTCAGCGTCATCATTATTATAAGGTTGTGGTACAATAGATATATATGTATCTTTTATTTGGTTTGTATATTCGCCACTTTCCTCAGTAGTCCAATTACTTGTTGTATCATTCTTTCTTCTATAAACTAAAACATTTTGACTAAATGCAAAGTCAGTTTTTGTTTCAAATTTACCACGTAATTCACGAATAATATTGCAACTACAGCCAGCTGGTAAAATATATGTTAATAAATCTTTTAATAAGTTTAAATCTGTTAATTCTTGTGGGACAAAGATAGTTACAATTGTCTCGCCATTTTCACCAGTTTCTTTTTCAATAAAAGCATCTTCAGTAATGCCTTCAGCTGTTAATAATGCTTTACAAGCAGTATCAATAGCATTTAATGTACCTTTTTGACGTAAAATTGACATAAAGATACTACACATAGCTGTTAGTTGCTTAATATTATATCTATGCTTTGATTTAAAGCCAAGAGTGAGCGCCATTAAGTCAACTAATCGTGAATCACTATTATCACTTAATGGTACATTATAAACTAAATCACTATTGGTTTTAATTGAGTTTAAAACTACATCATAAAGCCTTCCAATAAATTGGAAGTCTCTTGAATGATTATAATAAATATCTGGTACCAAATCTTGTATTTTAATCATATAGCTTTATCCTCTTAATTATAATTTTGATGTTCTTGTTAGTTGTATACCATCTTTAAGGTATGGAGCATCAATTTCACTGATAACAAATTTATTATTAATATTATTATAGTCATACCAAATATTAGCATCTCTAAGGGTATTAATATATTTGCCATCTTTTTTAGTTGTATTTAAATCAATAGCACTACCATTTTCAATTGGACAGTTATAATAGAAGCTGTGTCCAACACTAGTTCTATAATCAGCGCCAGTACCATCTGGATTATCATTATACTTATCATAATTTACAAGATTTGTAAGTAATTTAGTAATGTCTGTTGTACTAAGTCCTAGTAAAGCAGCGTTAACACCAGATGTATTTTGTGTTTTATTGATGACGTCAAGTTGTCCAAAAATAATAACATTATGGTTAGTATTATTGCCAATATTTTTATGAATTGTTATAGATGTACAAGTAGCTGGTATTTTTATACAGTTAATTCCAGCTCTTAAATAATAAGGAGTGGTTGTAACTGTACTTAATTCATAATAGACAGTACTAGAATCATAGTCAACTTCAGCTGCCTCTGTATATTTATAACCATAAATATCAACATAACTACTAGCAGTTGGCATATTATTTGCAGATTCACTGCGTGTATAATATGTTTTATTTGCTCAATCAAGTGGGCTATCCTCTGTAATACTTGCAGAATAAATGGCTGCAGCATTTGTCCACCATGTTTCAGAAGAGCTATTTGGATAGTTATAAATAGCTAAACTACCATTATCAATTGTTAAATATGGCCAGTCATCATTAGCATAGTCAATTTCTTTTTTAACAAGGTAAATCATAAGCATGCCAAATTGATCACTACTATTAATATTACAATATAATTGTGTAGTTGAATCATTATTTATGGCACATTTTTCAAATGAAAGTTTTGTCCAATAATTACCAAAATTATTTGTAGTTAATGCTTCAGTAACAGACTCTTCTGTATCAGCTTTAATATAAGTTGTTTCTAAAGTATTTGATTTAAATGCTTTAAGTTTGAAATCATCTATATCATTATTAATTAAAATTATATCATTACCACTTTGGCAAAGATAGTTAGTTTTGAATGAAATTGCATCATCACCAGCTTCATATGCAATAGTTTTAGTAGTAGGTGTGGTTTGTCCATCTGGAGTGTATCTAATTTTAATAGAATCTCTTGAGTCAGCTAATGTTTGAGTCAAAGCAGGTCCAACGTTTAATAATAATTTACTATGTACTTCCCAACTTAAACTATCACTATTAAATGCTGGTAATTCACCTGATTCACCATCAATAATATATGTAGCAGCTGAACATCCATATCAGTGATCTCCAATAGTTGTTATAGGGTCATCTGTATTATTATCTATTAAGCTAATTGAGCTAAGTGCATCACCTTCAGCTAATGTAATATATTGGTATTCTATAATATCAATTTTTCTCGTTCCAGTATTATTAACAGAAACTTGTACCCAAGGTATTGCTAGAATTCCCTTTTCAATAATATCATCTGCTGAAACATCACTTGTATTTATGTTTTTAGTAGGAATTAAGCCTTGTATTTTTATTTTTGTTCCACTTCCAAAATATGACATTTCAAGTTTATTTTCATCAGTATAGAAGAAGTATTCATTTTCTTGCAGTGTATAACCATCATTAGAAATTGGGAAGCTTTCATTTTGAGTTTTATTATTTAATAACCAATAAATATTAATATTTTTACTGCTATTATTACCAGAATCTAATGTAATAGCAACCGGTTTTCTAACTTCAATTTGTTCATTTGGACCGAGTGTAAACATTCCAGCTGGTGTTGAATAACCATTCCAAGGACCAAAGCCTGTAGTTTTTGAAAAACTATGTGATAAACTACTATTATAGACACTTGAGTCATATAGATCAAAGTTTGTTTTAATAATAGTACCATCACTACTACTAAGTACCTCATTAATAATTGTATCAGCACTTGTAGAGCCATCTTCTTGGCTACTACCTGCTTTTGTATAGTTTATTAAGATATATTCACCTTCACCAAGTGTATATTCACAGTTTTTTGGTATGCCCCTAACTGTAGCATCTATACCAATACCATAATCATTTGCACTTGGGTTTGGGCCACTCATATCTTGTACAAAATAGTATTTAAGTGAGCTTTCTTGTGTAAATGAATCTGGGATATTACATATTCTATATTTTTTATGTCCACTATCAACTAATTTTCCAGCCGGATTATTTAAGTTAACTCCTAAGCTTGTATATAAACCAGTACGTGCTTTTAAGGCACCGCTTTCCATAATGCCTGTAGTTTTAATGTAAATTGTCCAGCCAACAAATGTATCAGATGTAATTGGAAATACATAGAATTGACTAGATGCATCATGCCAATCTGCTACTGTTGCTTTAACTAATACATTGCTATCATTAAGTTTAAAAATACAGCCATAATTTGCTAAGTTAGCTGTAAAAGCATCACTAGTTGTAAATGTAATAGGAACCTTTTTAGCAATTAAATTTGTATAAACATCATCTGATGTATGCGTTAATAAATCATCCCAGTTATTAGTACCGCTAACTGTTTCATCCATAAAATTAAGTACTGTTTTCATAGTTGCTGGGTGGGCATCTTCAGCAGTACCCGTATTAAGTTTTGCAAAATAGTTAACATATGCTGGATATGTTAATGTTGTTTTTAAGCTAGGTGCTCTAAATTGTATAATTTCATTTTTCTTTAGTATACCATTAGCAGTTAAAGAGCCAGCTTGTGGATTATAATCACATATTGGTTCAATTTTTGTAATTTTATTATATTGACCTAATCCTGTATAAGTTGATTCACTAAGCTCTGGTTTAAATGTTTCATCATAATCAAATAATGGTGCTCTTCCAGCTAAAATATTTTTAGTAACTAAGCCAGCATAAATACCAGCACCACTGCTACCACTATCTTGACTTGTAATATCAGATATATCAATTTCAGTACCATCAATAAGTGCAACTTTTGTAATAATTATAGGCTCTTCCATAGAAACGTTTTTAATTCTTGTATCAGCTGTTTCAATACATTCTAAGATAGAGTCAAATGGGATAGTTTCACCAAAGTCAAGTTGTCTAGCATTAAATGTTTTATAAATATTTTTATAGATATTATCTAAAATATATGCTTCTTCAATGGCATTAACTTTTGTTGTAGTTGTGATTTTTGCATTAATTTTAAAGTAATTTTTAATACATAAAATATCCGTGCTTGTTCCATTTGGTATAATAATATTATGTGAAATAGTTTTTAAGCTGTCTAATTCACTTTCAATTAGTATAGAGTTAGCAGCAGAAAATTTAAATGAATCAATAAACTCTTGTTCATTATTTAAACCATATATTGTTTTAAATGGGTATAAAATAATATCAAAGTTTGTAATTCTTTCTTTATTAGTAGTAGAATCAATCATCTTTGTATCAGTGTATTTAATTCCATATTGGTCAAAAGTACAAAGTGTAAATGCTCTATTAAGGTCATCACGAATATCACTAACAATAACATTAGAAACTAGTGGAACATTTAAATCATCATATAATTGATAAATTTTGTTCATATAATCACGGCAAGTAACTAATGTGTCAAATGTACCAACAGTTTTCTTAAAGTTATTGTATGCTTGTGTAATGGTTTCAATATTGGCACCATTCATAGCAGCATTTTCATTTGAAATGCTTAATAGTTCGTAATATGCAGAAACATCATTAGTTGAATCTGTGTAATTATTTGCATCAGTATTATATTCATCTGCACCATCAGCAAGTTCAATTTTACTAAGGGTTCTTGCTGCAATATTACCATTAACACCTAAAGTTCTTGTATAATAAATATATAAACCATCTTCAATAATATTTCCAACATCTTCTGGGAATTGTAAATATGGAAGTCCTAAATGTGAATCAAAGCCAAATTTATATACTTTTGCTTTTGTTGGTTGTGTATTTAAGTTATCAACTTTTGACCACTCATTTTTTTGGTATGCTCCATTATTAATATTATAAACAAAGAAACCATTTTCAGCAATTTGAGCTTCTGGTAAGTAATATCTAAAATTATCATCTAAGTTATCTAATGAAATAACATAATCAGTATCAGGTGAGCATTGAATAACTTGACCTTCAATACAGTTAATTTCGATAACAGGTATATTAGATTGAATAGTGCCACCTTCAGTAGTAGTGTAGACAATATCTTCATCATTATTTTTGATTACAGAAAATTGAGGAATAAAAATACTTTTAATACCTGCAGATTCATTTTTTTCAATAGTAAAAGTACCATTATTTGTATAACCTGCCCAACCAACTCTAACTTTTATTTCAGCTGATTGATAATATTTAATATTATAACCAGCAAGTTCACAAAGCTTACGCATTGAATCTTGTTGAGTTGCACTTGGCATAAAAGCTTCAAGAATATTTTTATCAATATTATAATTTAATTTATCAGCGATACCAGTTAAAACTTTAAGTAAAACAATACCAGGGTCTGATTCATTTGTACTTGTTGGATCCCATCTGGCAGATATTTTTTTAGCGGTTTCTAAAAGCTCATTTCAAATTTGATAAAAATCTTTTTTAGTTGGAGATAGCTCAAGAGCTTCTAAATCTTTTTCTGTAATCATTTTTCTGTCTCCTTATTATAATGCTTCTGTATTTTCAAATAAAGTCAAATTAAATGTATTAGTTTTATAGTCAATTTGATTTATACCTTTAAATACACAATATAATTTTCCTTTTTGTTTATTTTGAATAATTCTAATATCTTCACGTTTAACATGTACTTGAGGAATAAATAATGCAAGTTGAGTATAAACCATATCAGCAATTGCATCACGAAGCACATAGTTATTTTGGTCAAACATATAGTGCCTTAACATTAACCCGAAGTATGGGTCATCAAAAAGTTCACCACGCTCACAGTGTAATAAAATAATTGTATTCTGAGTAGTGGCTTCATTATGTTCACTACTTTTTCATACATTTGTGCTATTTGTATTAAACATATTTGGGAATTTTATTGATGTCATACATTGGCTCCTCAGTATAATTTAGCAATTTTTATATACTTTTTATCTATTAAAAATTTATTAAATTTATAGGTTATTTACACCATATATTTTAGTTGGAATACAGAATTCAGTTCTATTTGTACCACTAGTTGGGTTATTTGCATCCACTCTTTTACCAGTATATACTTTAAGATGTGTTCTGTCAATAAAGTCAATTTGGCGGCTGGCTCAGTCATTTGCATAGTTTCCACCAGTTATAAATGTTTGATTATGACTGTCCATAATATTATCTACAATATTTGGTGGAATAATTTTCAGGCTTTGCTCAACACAATTGCCAAAGTAAAATCTATAAAAAATAACTATATATTTAAATTTAGTATAATCCATATTTAGTGCAATATCTTGTGCAGCAAAAGCACTATTTGGTGCAGGATTTTCCCAAAGTAATTGTTCATTATAATTTAAATTATCATTAGTTATATCAAGATTTTTCTTAATGTTTTCAATATCCGTTTTATTGGTATTTATAGTATTAATAATATCATTAATAGTTGTAGTTGCAGCATCATCTTTAACACTTAATGCATTTTTAATTATTTTTGTACTAATTGGAATTGAAGCATTTTCTTTAACTTTTAAGCTAGTACAATCAATACTTCCACGGTAGCCATTATCATCAAGCTGGTCTTCATTAATACTTGTATAAAGCTTTCCTAAGATAATTGGCTTATCAATGAGGTCTGATTCAAAACCAATAATGACAACATCACCAGGTTTATAGCTATTATATTTTCCAGGCTCAACAGCAAAATAAGCGGTAGCATATACCTTATCTTCAATACCAGCTACTTCAAAAAGAGGTATTCTTATTCTACAAGAATTGCCTGTAAAATCTATACTTTGAATTTCACCTTTTGTTAGCATTAAATTATACTCCTAAGTCTGATTCATCACCTGAAAGTTTTGTTAGTGATAATTGTGTTCTATAGCCATTACCATCAATAGTATCAACTTGTTTTGTAATTAGGTATAAGCCAGAACTAATATGTCTATGGCCACCAGGAAAAATAACATTTAGTCTAAGATAAGTCATAAGTGTGGCTGGTCTGAGTAAGCCTTGAATTGTTACTGTTGCACTAATTGGATATTTTGTAATTTTTGTCCATCAAGTAATATCATCTGGCCAAGTTGCATGTGTGCTATTTCTTGATGTACTTGTTGGAGCAAAAACATCTTCCCATTTACCATTATCATTAATTCTTCTAACATATTCTTCTGGTAGTAATTTTTTATTGTAGTCATAGTATAAAGCATAGTTTTCATTTTGGCTTATTTGGAAATTTGTAACAATAGTTGAAGTATTATAACCAATATCAAGCTCAAATGCATCACTTTGTTTTGTTGTATATGACATTTTAGTTACTTTGCAGTATGGTCCAACAATTTCACGACCTTCAATAGTTTCACGATCAGCATAAATTCTATCATAAGAAGTGTCATCATGTAAAGTTAAAACATAAATATCTTTGCTTCTGTTATCTTTACTTGAGCCGATAGGAATCATGCAACTAACTAAATAATTAATATAATCTAAAGCTGAAATATTTGTTTTAGATGCTAATGAAACAACTTGGTCATCACCTGCAATTAATGTATTAATATTATTGTCTGTAATGCCAGTAAAAAGGTCTCTTAAACCATATTGTTTTGCCATTATAATTCTTTTAATTTCATCACTTGGTTTTTTAGTTGTTGCCATAAAAGTAAAGCAACTTGATGTCCCAAGAGCGGCACCAGAAACAGCATTAACTACATATGAAATACTTGAGCTTTGTAGATTAAAAGATTGTTGAATACTTGTAATAATAGCTTTTTCATCTTTATAGATATATGATGGCATTGTTGCATCACCATAGCTAAATATAATTTCACGGGTTTTGCTTACACTGCTAAATACCTTTTCAAAAAAGTTAGGGTCATCTGTTTGTTTTACAGGGTAAGTAATATTTAATGTATATTGGTTTACTTGGCCATTAATTTTTGTAATAGTTAATGATTGAATATAATTTGGATACTGAATGCTGTAAGCACCGGCTGTATAAAATCCCTGCGAATTTTTACTATTAGCTTCTGCCTTTGAAAAAACACCAAAAGTAAAAGTACCAATAGTTACTTTAACTCATGGTGCTTGTACTCTTGCCTGGCTTGATAGTAATGATCTACGTTGTTCAGAAAATTTTAATGTTGCCATTATTCTCTTTCAGCTCCAAATTGAATACTAGATATACTAGGAATATTAAGTACACTATATTTATCACTTAATTTAATAAATGCATCTTGAATATCATTAAAATAAGCAATAATCCACCAGAAAGTTGGGTTATTATAGTATTTTAAAGCAAGATAATCAAGAGTATCAGTTTCTTTTACTTTATGGGCAATATAAGCAGTTTGTTTATTTAAGTTACTGCCAATTCCATAAATATATTTTTTATCTTTTATATTATAATAATATGGGACGTCTGTATAGCGACAAGTATAATCAAAGCTATTATATTTTTTATCTTTTAGTGTATCCATAAATTATACCTCCTATAAGCCCATACCATCAATACCATTTTGAGTTGGGTGACTTCCTTTAAATGTTTGAACGACACCTCTAAATCCACCATTTTGATAAACAGATGTTGCGTCATATGGGTCAACTTCAGAAATTGCTAATGATAAATTAACTTGTGCATATCTATCATTTTTTAGAATTGGTTTAGTAAAATCAATACCTATGCCACTTGTAACAACACCTTTAATAAAAACTTCACGCCCAAGTCTAAGTGCAACAAGGGGTGGTTCAACAGCTTTATTTGAAAGATTGTATCTTGGAACAGCAATAGCTCTTAAAGCATTTACTAAATTATCAATATAATCTTCACCCATAGCAAGTTCAGAATTACTAACACCAGTATTAACATCGTCCATAATATCCCTATGCAAAGCAATAGTTATTTGGACAGTTCTTGGGCCGGCATTACTAAATGTGTAAACAGGCGCAGAACGACCTAAAGCAGTTGTTGTTGCAAAGTTAGATTGCATAGTATCAGAAATTGCATCTGGCCAGCATGGAATACGCCAGAATTTTAATCCTTCATCTAAGTGTGAAATATAAATATAGTTATCAGGAAAAGGGTAAGTATCGGTTGGATATGGCTCATCAATTATATTTGTTGGCATAGTTATTTACTTCCTCCTTTATAATTATTTTTATATGTACTTTCATAAAGATTAATATCATTAAGAGTATTAATAACTTCCCTGGTTCTTTTTGTTTTATCACCAACTCGTGTGGTAGTAATTTTGGTACTCTTATAAGCTTTTTCAACAACTTTGTCGCCATAGCCTATACAATCTACTCTATCACTAGAAGTAATATTATTTAAGCTTGTTTTTGAATTTACAAAGTCATATAAAATTGCTTGCATTTCTCCAGACCAAATACCATCAACATCTATTTCATTATTATTTTCTTTTATAACTGTTTGAGCACGTTTAATATTATCAGAAATAGTATCTAATGGATTAATTACATTATCAGTTAAAAATTCAATTAGCTTATCAGAAAATGGATATTGTTGGCCAGTGTTTAATAACAGTAATTGTAGTGCAGTAATAAATTGCATATTTCTTTCATTAAAATCTGGATAGGTATCAAATATTGAGCTAGTATTTTTTTCATAGTTATTTACAATATGATTATTATAAATATTTGTTTGAGCAAAATTAGTATATTGCATTTTTGTTTGGCCACTACTTGAAATTTCTTCATACACAGATTTATCATTTCAACTACAATAATTTCCTTCCAAAATTACAATTGTTGACTTATTTTCAGCAGGTAATTTGATAAAAAGCTTTAGATTTTTTTCAATAGTGGCTAACTCCGCATTACTTTCCTCAGACATACTATTTGTAATGTCTAATAATTTGTCATATAAAAATGGGTGATTAAATGAAGCAGATTTTACATTAAGGTATGTAAGTGATGGAATATGTGCTAATTTTTCACGAGTATCACTGTATTTATCATAGATACCACAACAAAGCTCAAGTCCATCAGCACTATCAACAGCGATAGTATATGTTTGGAATGCCTTTACAGGTACCATATAAATTTTATACTTATCATTACTTGTATCAAATGTACTAATTATTTTTGTGCTATATCCAGCTTCATCAGCAGCAATGCCACTTGTTTGTATTTCATATTTTAAAGATGATGAAACAATATTATTACTAAAGCAGTTGTAGAATGGCATTAAATTGATACCATTATAATCACGTTGAAATCTTAAGTAATTTCCTAAATATTCATGAGTATAAGTATCATAAATATTATTAGTAATTTTTAAATTTTTAGTTCTATTTAATTCTTTTTTATTATAATAATATGTTTTACCTGTTTCATGCCAGCTTGGTGCTTTAACTACTGCAGTGCCATTTACGATTGTTGTTTCAGCATAATAACGTTGAATTTTATTATCTTTAATATAATCAATATATCTTACATGATCAGGAATATTTGTAGAACCTGTTATAATTGGGACAGAAGAAATTACATTTAATTCTTGGCCAGTTTTTTCATAATATTGCCTTTGTTCTTTTGTATAAACACGATAGGTTGGTAAGTTAAAAGAATGTAGTAATTGCTTTATTTGTCCAACAATAATATGGTCTGAGTTAAATTGTATCATTACTATATCCTCCTTAATCAATAAAGCCGTTTCTTCTATCTGTACCAGTTGAAACTCTAAGTGTTACAGTTTGTCCGGTAATCTTTCTAAGCTCTTCAAGAATTAAGATAACATTAGAATTAATTACTTTATTTGCAACATCTTGTTCTTCATCTTCTTTTGCTTCAGCCATCTTGCTCTTTTGAGTATCTTCAGCGCCAGCCATTGTTTGGTTATATGCATCATCACCAGAAGCATTACCAACAGTACCTGATTCAGATGTACTTGCGCCTCTAACAGTTGTGCGTCCGCCACGTGATACAGTAGTAATACCCATAGCTTTTAGCATGCCAACAGGATTAAAGCCGCCTCCAGCACCTGCATTAGCAATCATTTGGCCAATACCAGATAAGATACTACCAGATAAAGCAGTAACCCTCATTAAGTCAGCAACAGTTGTTTGTAAGTTGACGCCTGAACCCATAACTTTAATATCTGGTAAGTTAATACCACCAGCAATTGAATCTAGTAGTCCAGCACCTTTATATAGTGCATAAAGTGGAAGGTTAGAAGCAATACCACCAGCCATTGTATATTTAAAGTTATCCCAAACATTGGTCATCATTTCACCAATACTTGTACGGCTATACATACTGCTTGCCATACTTGTTAATTGAGCAAGAGCACCATTATAGCTTAAATATTCACCTGCAACAGCTTTTCTTGATTTAGATAGTGTTGTGGCAGCTTTTAAATCAGATGCAGTTAATCCATAAACATTAGCAATTTGTTGTTGAACTACTCTACTATTTTTAGAGTCATTAGCAATTTGTGCTAAGTAGTCAACCATTGCATCTAATAATCTATTTGTATCAGAATCATTTAAACCATTAGCTAACATATCTGCAAGTGAAAGATTAGCTTTATTTGCAGCCATAACTAATAAGTTTCCTTGTCCACCACCAGTAATACCTGAAATATCACCAGCAGCTAATTTACCAACGACACCTGCTAAACCTTGAACAGCACCTTGGGACATACCAACAGAGTATAATGAACCCATCCATTTTTGGACTTGATATTCAAAGCTTACAGCATCAGTTGCAGACATTAATGACATAGCTTCTTCTAAGTTGCTCTTAACAGCAGTTGCAACACCTTTTAAATATTCTGTATTTTCATACATATTATTTAAGAATGAGTTCATTGCAGACTCCATGCCTAAACGAGCAGCTGTGGAATCTTGTTGTTGAATACGAACTAATCTTAAAAGTGTACCATTATTAGCATCAAATGTAGTTGCAATTTTATCTTTAATTGTTTGTAAAAAAGCACGTTGTTCAACGTTATATGCAATACCTGCATCAACCATTGTGCCAACATTTTTAACAACATCGGATTGTCTAACTAATGGCGAAACACCTGCTACACCAATAATGTCATTACTTATAGCATCCCAATATGAACCAAGTCTCCTTTTTAAACCAGAGCCTTGTAAACGTGTATCAATAGCACCTTTTTGTTTGGCAATTTCTTCAATACTACTATCTAATTGTTTTGTTAAGTCAGATAAAGCATTTGTTAATGTTGCTAAACCAGCAAGAGTATTTTTACTGCCATCTTTATTTTGGTGGAAAGCATCATATAAGGCTTGTTTTCTTTCAGCCATTGATTTTCCGCTGCCAAATAAACCTTCTTTTAAGGCACCAGCAGCTCTTTGTGCATTTTCAGCAGCAATATTCTTTTGTGCTTGCTTATGTATTTGGTCTGCTAATTTAGATTCTTTTTTATATTTTTTAGTTAAGTTAGCATCTTGCTCAGCAAATTGTGCAGCTAATGCTTTCTTATCTTCTTTTGAAAGCTTGCCTTTTATACCACGTTCTTCACGGTATTTTAATTCAGCGGCAGCATGGGCAGCTTTCTGAGCATTTTCTAAATCTTTTTTGGTTGCTAATAAACCGAGCTTGGCTATCTTATCATATCCAGCAGTGTCATATTTTGCCTTAGCTTCTGCAAGTTTTTCTGTATTTGAAAGGCGTAGCTTATAAAGCTTATCTTCCATTTCAAACTCATAAGCGCTAAGTTTTGAATTAGATTCTTTTAACTTTGCCTCATACTCTGTTATTGCATCCATAAAAATACCTCGTATAATTTAGCTATTTACTCTTGTTTTTTGCTTGTATTTCGTCAATAGCTTTTTTTGTTGCTGCCTGCTTTTCATTAATACATTCTATTAGATAAACTCTTTCTTGAAAGCTTAAATCTAATACATCTGTATAGCTAGTATGTAAATTATCACTTATATACCAGCATTCCCTAATAATTTCCTTAAATCTTTTAGGACCGTAAGGTTTACCATCCCTAGATAGTTGAGGGTCTAAAAAATTCGGTCCCGAAGCGAAAAAAGGTATTTACGTCGCCACCACAATGTTTACATGTTACTTGTAATTCATTTTCGATACCGACGCATTTATTTAACTCATCAAGTGTGTTAATAATTTTTGTCATATCCATAGCTGGTAATTTATTAATATAGTTTTCTAAATCATACTCAGCATATTCAACGCCATTAACAGACTCGATTGAACAAATTAATATGGCTAATAGATCAAAACTGATAGAAGCATCTTTATATTTACGTTTATATTCACGTGTTTTGCTATCAATTTCATCAAGAATATGTGGTGTCTGGAATTTTAATACAATATCATCACCACTCTTAGGTAATTTTAAATTTCTAAGTTTTTCAAATTTTTCTTGATCGAAATCTTTAACAGCAATATCTTCTAAGTGAGTTATTGCATCAAATGTTTCGCCACAGAATGGACATTGTAATTCAACTTTATATTCATCACCATAAGTAACAATTCTTAACTTATGTAATAAATATTCATAATCACCAATAGCCATATCATAAACATGAACTGCTGGCTTTTCAATTAAGCAGCCTTCAATAATGTCAGCAAGTGTTTTGAATGGTGTAGATGATGGGGATAAACGTTTCATTTCATCCCTTGCAGTCATGCTTCTTAATTCAACATGTGGATTGACCTTTTTGTCATAAATAAGGCCCTTAGAAGGTAATTCATAACCTTCCATAATTGTGTAATTTTCTTGTCTCTCCATTTCCATATTAATTCCTTTCTTCAATATAGTTTTCTAAGATTTGTCTGATTAAAGCAGACACAGTAATATTTTTCTTTTGAGCAATTTTTTCAAGTCGTTCTTTAAGCGGTTTAGATGATTCAAAAGATTGCATTACTTTGTTGCTTCTGTCTAATTTAATCCTTCCCATATTACAACTTTATTCCTTTCAAGTTTCTATATAATTTAGCAATTTTATTGCTTTTATTTTTATTAAATTTTTATTAAATCTATTTTGTAAAATAAAAAGATTAAGCTTTGCTTAACCTTTTATATTAAGTTATTTTGCTGATAACTATTGAGGCATAATCATTTCAGCTCTATCATATTGAATAGTTGCAGAAATTTGACGTTTGCCATCATTTTCTTTATCAAATGCATCTTCACTTAAATCAGAAATCCAGCAGCCATATAACTTCCAGCTTCTAATTTGTTGGAAATCTTGGGTGTATTCAATAAGAGTACAATCTTTCTTATAGTCAACCATTCTTCCACCACGACGTGAGTATACATCATAAGCAAGTGCTTGCCATGCCATTAAGATTGATTTAGTATCAAGTCCAACGACATCATCAACTGTAATTGTACCAGCATCAAATGTTGGAGTACCAGCAAACTTGATTGTGTCATTACCACGTTTGTATTGTAATGGTTCTAAGCTAAAGTGTGGGACATCTGCTTTAACAACGTTTAATTTAAGATATTGTTGAGCATTTGCAATTTTATCACTTGCTGGAATATCTTTTGTTCTATCACCAGTATAAGTTGCTCTGATAATATTGTCGATATCATTTACTAAGAATGAGAAGAAGCCAGTTCTTGCTGCTTCATAATTAGCAAGATTTGAGCTAATGTGTTGTCCTGATAAACTTGGTTCGTAATTTGCCATAATTTATTTTCTCCTTTACCTTAGTTATTTGTACCAACAGTTCCTTCATCAATTTCAACATCAGCACCAGAAATTGAATCTTCTAAGTATAAGTCAATTTCAAAATCTTCAACAGCTTCAATTGGAACAATTCTAATCTTAGCTTGTAATAATGCTTTAGTATCTGTTGGAACTTTGATAATTTTATAATCATCAATACCTTGATTTGCTTTCATTTTATCAAGGGTTGGTGTAATTGCATTACAGAAGTTTGCCCATAATGTATCACTATTTGGATCAAATGTGAACTTACGGCATGCAACATAAAGTTGTTTCTTTAATGTAGTACAAAGTTGTCTAATATTTAAGAAGTGGCTTGCAACAAGATCACCATTAACAGGATCACCAGTTGTACCAAGTAAGTGAGCAGTTCTATTGCCCCATAAATAGTAAGTACCTTTAATATTTGCAACAACATTGATAGCCTTTGTTAATCTGCCAGTACCACTTGTGCTTCTTGGTTCAAGTGCATTAATTGCAGCATCACCAAGTTTAATTTGTGTGCTCTTAATATTATAGACAGAAGAAATACCACGAGTATATCCAGCAACAGCAAACCATTCTGGATAGTTAACAAATGCATCACTTGCACAAAGTAAATAATGGAAGTATGCTGGGAATGTATCATTTTGATATGTTGCATCACTATTCATGTCATATGTAACAACTGGCATAAATAAAGCTGTATACTTATTAGCATTACTTAATGCATTAGCATAAGCAATAACATCGGATTTCCAGCTACTGTATGTTTTATAAACTTCTTTTGGAATATCAACAAGAGCAATACAATCGCCACGAGCATTTGCTAATTCACTAATTCTGCTATTAACATCTTTATATGGTTGAGTATCATCTTCACCGCAGAATCCAGTAACTACATATCTGAAATCATAGGTTGCTTTATCTTCAAATGGTCTCCAGAAATCATATTCTGACATTTGAATGCCACTTGACTCTTCATCATTATTACTAAATGCAATATTTTCAGCAATAATTTTCTTATATAATACAGTATAACCTAATCCTAATAATTCATAAGCAATTTGGTTACCAATTTGTGGTGTAACGCTTCTTGCATCACGGCCAATATTTTCTGGCTCAATAATACAATAGTTTGTATTTGCATTCCAACCTTGTGTTCTTTTAACATAACGGCCTTGTTCAGCTCCTTTATGTGTAGTTACAACGCCTGTTTCTGGATCAGTTTCAACTTCATCTTCAGCAGTGGCTGCAACAGCTAATTCACCATCATATGGTGTTATACCAGCTTCCCAAGCTACTTTTTCATAAACTCTTCCACCGAATGTTCCATAAAATTCATCAGCAGTTAATTTTCCTGTAATGTTATATGTAACTGCGGTAACGACGTCACCATCTTTTTCTTCCACCCTCCATGCTTCTGGATATGTGAATACAGGTGCTTCAGCAGTTTGTGGATTTACATCAGCAGCAACTTTGCCAATATATTTTTCAAAATCAGCTTGGTTATTTAACTCAAGAATATCGTTATCATCCCATAAATCAGTAGCAACTGCAGTTGAACTGATAAATCCTGGAATTAAAACAGAAAAATTTGAGTAGGTACCAAGGCCGGCTTTTGTTTTATCATGTTCTCTAATAACAATTTGTGGCATGTGTATTTCTCCTTATTGTTAACTTCTGTCTCTAAAAAGTTATAATATTTTCATAACTCAATTAATTTAGCATATTTATTAAATTGCTTTTAATTAATTTTTATTGCTATATGCAACTTCAATTTCGCCATCTAAGTCCATTTTTTCAGACACTTCGAGGGCACTTTCACCAATTCTTCAGTTATTTCTATATGGTATGCTGAATAGGAAGGCGTCATGAATTTCAAGCTGTATTGTTCATCTAGTAAATTGGCCAGAAAATATACGCTCATTAATACCACTATTATCAGCTAAACCACTTAAAACTCTGATATTTGCAATGTGCGTTATATTTTGTCCATTATAAGGAATTGAAATATAAATTGCAGGATTATTAATTAATTTAAATAGTATATTTCTTAATAATTCATCCGCTTCTTCATAAGTTTTAGTATAAATATCTAGTTGATATTGTGGAAGAATTGGAATAACATTGAATATTGTTGTGCTTGAACTTTCTTCAATTACTCTATTATTGAGGTCAAGTTTGTTGTTATTTAATCATAAACCATCAAAAGATTTGTTTTGTTTAATGTTTGATAATAGTTCAATATCTGTATTTCTTGAAAGGGCAATGAATGGAAGTCTAATTGGTTTGTCATTAGTATCATCAGCAATTATTTCAAATAATCTTTTTGTTTCATCTGGCTTTAAAACACGTAGGCCCTGGTTTTCTGGTACCCAGCGTAGTAATTTTTTTATAATAGCATCATCATAATATCTTATTGCCATATTTGATTACTCCCTTTCTTAGAATATAAATGCTTTTTGTAATATTTGACTTCCACCAATTTCACCATTACCATAAGTGATTATATGGGCAAGCTTATCTAAATTTTTATCTTCAAGTATTATAATATATTGATTTTCATCATTGCTTATAAATACTTTTATTTTATCAATAATATATCAACAAACTTCTTTTAATGATTTATTATATTTTTGTTTACAATAATTATCAACTGCTATATCATTTCCAGATAATTTTCAATGGTAGACATGATATTTAGCAATTCTTTTTATCTTTATTTTAACAAGTCCTTTTGGTGTATATTTATGGCTTTGTGCAATAAATAACATAAACTAAGCTCCAGCACCTTCTAGTCCTGCTGCTTCTGCAATCTGTTTAATTACATCAGCAAGATTTTTATCTGTAATATCAGGTTTCCCAATTGTTGTACTAAGTGGTACAATATTAGCAGCATCAAGCGGGACTTTTCTTGTTTCGGCATATTTATCCAAAAGTTCTTGAACAGCTTTTGCACTTGAAGCAGAAACAAATCTTGTTGCTAAGTAGATGATAAGTTGACCAACTTTTCTCTTATCACCACCAAGAGATTCAATCCAGCTTTTAACAACTTTTTCATTAACAGCTGTTGTTCCTTTTGGTTTGCTATTTTTAAGTGCTTCTTCATCAAAACAATTTTTTAATTCATCTTCAATTGCTTTAAGTCCTTTAAGTTGTCTATTTGCAGAAGGTCCAGCAGCACTACCTTTTGGGTTAAATAAATCGCCGCCTTCATACATTAAATCAGCAAAGAAGTTTTTAATATTATTTTGATATTTTTCAGCTAATAAATCATTACTAAATTTTGTTGAGCCATTAAATAGGTTAATTACTTGTTCCCTTAAATTAAAGTACTTAGTAATATCATCTGGGCCATAGTCATAAAGTGAACCGCTAAAAATAATATCAGAGTTTCCAAATCTACCAGTACCTCTTAAATCAGCATCACCAAATACTCCAGAAGCATTACCTTTAACAAAAGCATTATGAATTATCTTATATTTTTCAGGCGTTATACTACCATTTTTTAATAAATCTTGGTTTTTATCTAAGAAATATAAAAATGGATTTTGTTTAGCATCTGGGCCATAATGTATAATTTCATCAGCAATAGCACCATCAACATTTAATTTTAAAATAGCGTTAATTAGGTCATCATTAGAACCAAAAGCTAATTTTAATATTGACATAAGTGCAGCTTCAAATGCTTTTGGATCATTCTTTGCAGCTTTTAATAGGTCTATAAGGTGTGCAGCATCTTCACTTTCCTCAGCACTCTTATTTTTATTACTTAAATCTGCTAATGATGCGGCTTTTTTATTTTCTTTTAATTTATCATATGCGTCAGTAAGTGCATCATTTAAAGCTGCTAAAGCAGCATCAGATGTATCTTTTTTACCAACAGCATCAGTAATAGTTTTAGTAATATCAGTTAATATAGTAGTAATATTTCCTAATTCACCATATACAGCATTGGCTAATTCATCTTTTTCATCACCATTATCCATAGCTTCTAATGCTGCAGAAATGTCAAAATCATTTATATTATTAAGATTTTTTAATGCATTTTCGCTAACTGTTTTATCAGCATCAGCTTTTTCACTGCTACCAAAAACTTCATCAACAGTTGCACCAAGTTTTTCAACCTCACTACCAAGTCTACCTTTAATATCTTCATCTTTACCTTTTTCAATAAGGTTTTTAATATCAAAAACTAGTTGGTCAATTTGTGGGTATTTTTCTTCAAAGTTTGGGATTTTATCTAGTTTGGCTGATACTTTATCAATATATTCTTTGCCTTTATTCTTTAAATCAAGAACATCAGTAATAGTTCCAGCAGCAATTTCTTTTTCTAATGGTTTAATTTCATTAATAAACTTTTCATCAGTAGTTAATTCTTTAGAGCCGTTTGCTTCTTCTAGGAAAGTTTTTGCATTTGGATATATTTTATTAAAGGCATCCTTAGCTTTTAAATATGCTTCTTTAGCTTTATTTTTTTCTTCAGCAGTCGCTTCAGTTAAAATATACTTTTCAGCTAAAATAAACTTTGAGGCTAATTCACTTAATATAAATTTATTCATATTAGTCATCCTCCTCATGGTCTACAAGCATTGTAAAATTAGTATCTTCAAAGTCTCTTGTTAGTACTGGTTCAACATCATCAATATATTCAGGAGCAATTTCACAGGCAATAGAAGCAGGATAAACCATAATATTTTGCATACTAATTACACGGAAAACACGGCCTTGTGCATTGTCTATTCCGCTAGGTACGATAAAAAGCGCGCCTACTTGTAAATCTGGTAAATCATATGGAACATGGATAACAGATGAGCCTTCTTGTAATTCAGCGACCCATCCCATTTTCTTTAATGTTTTTTGGTCTGGATGATCTTGAAAAATGCAGCCAACTAATTTTCCTGGGAAGTAGTCAGCATCTAAATCACCATGTGTGTCAAAATGTTTTCCAGGTAGTGGAGCTTTATAAATGCAGTTGATACCGATAAGCTTTGTCATTTGCTTAAACCAGTTTCTATGCAATTTAATATTTTTATTTAATAATATGCCATAGTTATTTGGTGTATCAGACATACATAGCCTCCCATTGCTTCTTAATAAAATAGGGCCTAATACTGTGTATCGGTCCTATATAAGTATCTTTTTATTTTAAACCTTCAACTAAAGTATTGTTAATTGTATATTTATAGCCAAAGCTTTCTGTAACAAGAATTTTTCCGTTTTCTTCAGCAATACCTTTTAAAGTAAATGCTGGAGCATCAGCGAAATCTTTATTTAAGCCTTCATAAATAACTTGTGAGGCATTTTCTTTTTCAGCTTCTTTATTTTCGGTAAATTCAAATGTTGTTTTTCTTGAATTGCCTGATTTGAATAAGATATTTCCTTCAACAATTAATTTATTATCTTCTTGGGAGCAAGCTGTTGTTTGGAAGCTATCAACATTAGAATATACTTCAGTTAAATAATCAGAAATATGATCATCTAATGAAGCTTCATGTAAATCTTCTAAGCTTTCCCAAGTTTTAATAACTTTATCAACTTCTTCTGCACTATCTGTTTCTTCTTTTTCAGCTGTTTCATCATGCTTATCTTCTAAATCTTCTTCAACAGCACTTTCACCAGCATGTTCAATTCTATTAATAACATCTTTATAAACAGCCATATTGCAGATATCAGATGGAGATTCAGTTAATGTATCCTCAGTAATTTTAACATCAATTTGTTCACCAGCAACTGGCTCTTCAAGGGCTGGTTTTTCCATTTTGCAATCTAATGGTTTTTCATCTTCAGAGTGAGTCATTAATAATTCTGTTTCACAAGGAACTACTTGATTATCAACACCTTGATATTCTTGTTCACTTTCAATTGCTGGATGTTCTTCATTAATATGTTCTTCTAATTCTTCACTAAAATCTTTAAATGATTGGCTGTTAATCATCTTGTGAAAATCAGCATCAGAAACTTCAAATTCACTAGCAGAAGCTTCTTTTAAGCTTTCACATTCACAAGGAGCTTTACCACATTTTGGGCAAACTTCTTCTTTACAGTCTTTACCTTCTGCACATGATTCTGGTAATGATGCTTCGTATTCAGCTAATTTCATTTCAGTGCTGAGATCTTCTTTGCATTCTTTACACTCTTCACCTTCGCAGCTTTCATCTAAACTGTTGCAGAATTGTGTAAGAGCTGATTCAATTTCAGAAACATCTTCATTGAGTGTTTTTTCTTCAGATTCATTTTCAGTTGCTAATTCACTTTCTTCTTTAGCTTCTGCTTGGACTTCTGAATTATTTAAACTTTCATTTAAGCTTTCTTCTACTTTTTCTTCCTCTTTAACTTCTTCTGCTCCGGCTTCTTCTGGAGTTGGTAATTCTTCAACTTCAGCTTCTTCTTTAACAGCTTCTGGCAAAGCATCTTTTAAATCTTGTTCAAAAGCATCTAATCTTCTTTGAATAGCTGCTTTAACTTCTTCATTGTCTGCTTTTGCTAAAGCTTCTTCTTCTTGCTTAATCATTTGTTGAAGATAAGCAATATAATCATTATGTGCTTTTAATTTTGCATCTAAATCTTTATCAACACCTTCATTAACAGTTTCTTCATTAAGTGTTAAATTTTCAGACTCATTTTCAGTTTTAAGTTCAGAACCTTCTTCAGCATCTTTTTGTTCTTCAGAAGCATTTAAGCTTTCTTCAACAGGTTCTTCTTCTTCTTCTTTTTCTTCTTCAGCTGCTTCTTCATTAGCTTCTTCAGAGCCTTCTTCTTTAGCTTCAACATCAACAGAAATAACAACCTTTTCTGGATCTTCTTCTGTTTCAATTTCTAAACCTTTAACTTCAAGCTCCTCACCTTCTGGTGTTTCAACTGGCTTAAATTCAACAGGTGTTTCTTCTTCGGCAACTGTTAATTCATCTACTAATTCACCAAGGGTTTCAGCTTCAGCAGTTTCTTCAACTTCTTCTTCAGCATCACTTTCAGCATCTTCATTAAGTGATTCTTTAACTTCTTCTTCAGCCTCTTCTTCTGGTTCTTCTTCAATATCTAAATCAAAAGCATCTTCTTCGTCAACTTCAGCCTCGCCAGTTCCTTCAGCATCAACTTCTTCAGTTGGTTCACCAAAGTCAAGGTCAAGGTCATCTTCTTCAGCAGCTTCTTCGCCACCTTCATACTTATCAGCTTCTTCTTCAGAAACATTATCAACCTTACCGATTAATGTATAGCCTGAGTTATTTCCACAGTGTTGGCATGTTTCATTAATATTAACAACATCTGGGTTTTCTTCAGAATATTCAATATCTTCTGGGTTTTTGTAGAAGAGTGTCATACATTGTGGGCATTGAATAATAACTTTGCCAACATATGAAGGTTGTATGTCATCTTCTGTTTCAGCATCAAGGTCAACGATTTTTTCAATCTTAGCAAGTTTAGCTTTTGCAACTTCTGCTTCGCGATCTTCTTTAGCTTGTTCTAAATCTTCATTACTGCCTAAATCATAGTAATCTTCAAGTAATAATGAAGTTTTATCAGCTCTTTTAATATCTTCAAATAAAACAGCTGGTTTATTAGCGATAATTCCACCTTCAACAGCAGGCACTTCAATTTCGTCTAAAGCTTTGAATGCAGCCTCAAGGTCAAATTTTGTAATTGGTTGTTTTTCCATAGGTATTCAACTCTCCTTATTAATCAATTGGATAAATTAAATTAGAATTCGATGTGAGCATATCACGTAATTCTTTAAGCTCAGTGGTTCCTTCACTTAGCATTGTTTCACCATCTTGTGCCCAAAGTGTATTTGATTGGGTAAATCTGGTTCTAATTCTGCCAAGTGTTATTTTTGTTAACGCTAAGCATAATTTAATTAGTATATCAATTCAATAATCACTTTTAATATCTTCAACTTTTTGTAATTTTGGTATATACTCTATTGTAATTCCGCTAGGAGCTCCCATAGCACAATTAATATAGAGCTTGTGATTGTGCTTGTCCTCTCTGAATGCCATATCTGTAGAAATTGTATTTTTGATTTGGGATAAGGTACTCCAAGCTGCATAATTCATTACATAATCATTTAAATTATACATTGTTCCACCATTACTGAAGATCATTCATTGTTGCATATATAGTGGGTCAGAGTTTACAGATATATCAGTTGTACCACCTGCAACACCTAAGCCTTGCGTTCTATATACCTTAACAATTGAGCTTGAATCTTCTAATGGTGTTCCTGAGTAATCAATACAAGAAGCATATGGAACGCTTATCATTGATGACTCATCCCAGAATCTTTGAAGCTCACGTAATCCCTTACTAATTATAAGGTCAATTGTTGAGTCATCGATTTCAAGTTCTAAGATTTGGCCAGTAAGTTCAAGTTTTATTTCATCGGCAACATCTTTTTTAGTCATCTTCTATAAAACTCCTCCTATTGGCGTTCATATCAATTAATTTAGCAAATAAAAGTAAATAATACTATGTATTATAGCATATTTAGGTTAGAAATATAAGAAACAATTATCTTGTCCATCAGCAACATGTTTTGGGTTATAACTGTTTTGTGCTTTTCTTTCTGCCCAGTATTTATTAATATCCTCTTTGATTTTTTCGATATTAAAATTACCCTCTTTAAAATTTTTAGTATAGGTATCAGTATTTATTTGTATTTCATTATAATCAATACCTCTTACCATCCATGTAGACTTGTGATCTTTTTTGAATTTTGCCTCATGTTGGTGGAAACTAAATAAATTACTTGTTTTGAATTCATTTTGTGGGTATTTATAATGAAGAAGTAAAGGAAATACCATATCTTCATATCCTTCATTCTTTTCTGGGTCTACATCAACCATAGGCTCTTTTTCATAAATATATTTAGAAATTGCACAAAAAGTTAGCGACCAGCCATATCTAACAAATGAAAAACCTTGTGGATATTTGTCTAATTCTTCCATATATTTTTGTGGTGCATTTTCAATCTCTGGTTTTAATACAATATCATCATCACACATAATTAGATAATCATAGTCACTTTCTAAGAATTTTTCACGTAGCATTTTTCTGGCTCCAAGAATACCAAGCTTATCAAATTTATGAATTATAGTGTGCTTAACAAATTCAGGAACCTTATAATCTTTCCAGTTTTGAGCAATAATTAAAAATTCTATTTCTGTTCCAAATAAATCAGTTAAATGTTTAAATGTTTGATTTAGTCTACTGAGTCTTTGGCCCCTATGCGGTTCATCATCTGGGAACCAAGAAATAATTCCGAAGTATTTTTTTATCATATAATCTCCTTAAAAATATAGGTAAGTATTTGGTCTGCCATCTGCACGTATATCTTTTTTCTTTTGTTCTATTTCTGCTCACTTTATAGTTTCTTCTTTGGCTGCAATTTTATCTGCTTTTTTATGTACAATATTTTGAGTACTAATAAGAGGCAAATCAAAATCATATAATTGTTTTAATGCAATAATGCTATTATTTATTTCAGTATAGTAATCATCTATTAATAGCATATCACATCAACTTTGAAGATTAAATTTTTGATTTATAAATGGTATTTTTGTTTTCTCACCTTGGCCAGCTATATAGTGTATAACTTTAGGTCAGTTTTTACCTCTAACTGGGTTAACAAATTTAAATTTAGGAATAGTAGTCATAAGACCATATGTATAATCTAAATGTAAATTTTTTTGATTTTGTCAGTCTTTATAGTAGTAGTTTAAAACATTTTGGTCATGTCATTCTACATCTTTTGGAAGCTTTGGTAATAATTGTAATAATTTATTAGCATCATTATTATTATTCTTAAAATCTCAAACAAACAGACCAGAACAAAAAATAGAATCTCCAATTTGATATGGTCCAGGTTTTCTATTTGGAAGTGGCGCACCATCTAGCACTGCACTCATATGTGGCTTATTAAATAATTCATCAATATTATCATAAATTCCTAAGTCAGAATCTAGATAGATCATTTTATCTAAATTAAGCTGGTTCTTCAATAAGCCAAGTTTTGTAAAAGCTTTAATTCAATTAGATATGCCCCTAAGTTTAATATTTTCATGCAAAATAGCTTTAGTATCAAGTTTAAAGGTAATAATCCCACATTTATTTAATATATTAACAGTTGTTTGACTAACATCTTCTGTATAACCACAGCATACTGCATATTTAGTATTGTGATCTAATAAATTTTTATAAACATTTAATACATAATAAATATAGTTATCTGAGCTTAAAAATAACATTCAGGCTTGTTTATTATTTTTTTGCCAGTTTAATTTATTTTGTGAAAGGTTAATAGTTAATTGTTGTGGTACAGCGGCCAAATTTTTTAATATATAATCCAAACTTTTTTGTCTGTTATTATTTAAATTAATATTAGCCGGTTTAAGCAATTCATCAGTAATAGTAAAATTATCTTTAATTTGTCTATTCTGGATATTAAATAATTTTTCAATAGTTTCAAAACGAGCTTTACCACTGTCTCTAGTATTTCAGTAAATAAATGGTTTATTAAAAATAATAGAAAAAATCACACCATGGAAAGAATCTGTAATTACTAAACTAGTATCACGCATCTTAGCAAGCCAGTCTACCACATATAGTTTATTATGTGTAGTTATTGGTAATCCTAATTTTTTTGCTTTTTCATTAATAAAATTAGTTTTATCTGTTGTCTCATGTAAAATATATTTAAAAATATTTTTATTATGATTTGCAGTAATATTTGAACAAAGCTTTAGGTAGTCTTCTTTGTTTAGCAACATAGTTGGGTCAATATGTTGCTCAAAATTTAGGCCAAGCTTATCTTCGCAGTCTATAATTGAGCTTAATTCTCTGGTAGATAGTGCATTAAATTGCTTTAAAATATTTGTTATTTTTTCGTCTTCTGCTTTATCATATTGTCAAGAAGTTCCAAATGAAGCTGCATATGAAAATCTAACTTTGCTTCAGTTGGCAGTAAATCCTAAAAATGGGTAATTAATATAGTTTTCTTTATAGTCTTTTAAACTAGTGTTTTTTCTCCAAATTTGGTCACTACCAACTACAAATATATCATAGTCAGATTCTTTTATTTTATCATAATCTTGTGCAGTAGGTAAAATTCTCATTTTAATATAGGTATCACAAAAATGAAGTCTATCTTTACGAGCTCATGTAATTACATCACAATCATAACCATTATCTAAAATAACTTTTTGTAAGGCATAAGCTTGTAAAGCTGTTCCAATATTAAAATGTAAATTCATTGTAACTATTGCTACTTTTTTCCTAAAAATATTTTTATTATAAGTAGTCTCTTTAGTTCCTGGAGTCTCTTGAATTCCACGGTTAAATTTTTTAACTTTATTTATATCTTTAATTTCTTCAAGCTTTAGATTATTAAGAGCTTTAATAATCTTTTCACCTTTGTTTGAGTTACAGATAATAAAACTAACTCCAAGCTTTGCATCAATTTTTGGCAAAGCTTCTTGAACTCCTCAAAAATCACCAATAGAAATATCAGATTTTAACTCTTTTTTGGCTATACAATTATAACATGGTTTATTAAAATAACCAGCACTTATATATGCTTTTGAATATTTATTATTTAAATGGTTTTCTGAGATTATTTTTCCATCAGAATATTTAATAGTATATTTATAATTATTTCAATTAGTATCAGATTTATCTCTTAAGTTTATTTCTGTTATTTCAGCATCTGGTCTTTTAATTGTTTCTAAGTAGTCTTTTCAAACAACAAGCGGAGTAGTCCCAAAACAAGCAACACTAACAGTTAATAAATTATCATAATCTTTTTTAAGGAAAAATTTTAATGCATATATTTGACAAGGAGTACCAGAATATAAAACTTGTTTTCCAGAATCTAAAAATTCTTTACATTCTTTAAAAGTATTTTTATTATCAGCTTTTACATATTTAGACCCCATTAATTTTGGTAAGTCTTCTAGCTTCTTAATATAACATATATCAACAAATCAATCTTTATTTCAAGCTGCTCCAAAAACATAGCCGTCATGTTCAATAGTATATTTAGCTAATTCGTAAAAAACTCCCCCTGAGGAACTCTTTTTTCTAATATCTTCATTTAAATTATATGCTGCATAAGTAGTCATATTAAAATAATTTTCCTTTACTCTTTGTATAATTTAGCAAATTCAGCTAAGATTTAATATAAAAAAGAGGCTCCCGAAGGAACCTCTAATTTTTTTATTGCTTTATCGACTTGGCGTTTAATTAGCCATTGATGACACCGTAAGTGGTGCCTTCGAATGGTTCGCCACCAATGATCTTACCAGCAACTAATAAATTAGTGTTGAGTAAGGCTTTGGCATACCAAGTTGAGAAGCCTTGTGCTAAACCACCATCTGGTGTTCCAAGTAATTGTGTTGGAACGATAGCCATATATGGAGCATAGACACCAGCAGATGACATCATGTCAGAGCCGTTTAATCCAAAGAAGAATTCGCCATCTTTAAGGATTGGGGAAACATAGATTGATAAACCATCTAATTCACCAACTTTATAAGGACCATTCATCTTAGCATTCTTGACAGCTGTAAATCCATTAACGAATCTTAAAACTGGAAGAACGTCAGAAGAGATGACCATATAGTTAGGATGGAATTTTTGTGTTCTCTTGTAGATGATAGCACGAGCTTTTTCAATAACTTCTAAGAAGCCATTGTAGTGTTCGAATTTGCTAACGCCAACAGGAAGAACTTTGGACCATGTTAATTCTGGAAGAGCTTTACCAGCACCTTCAGCTAACATTGCAACGATTTCTGTATCGATTTCGTATGCTAATTCACCACAAGCTTGTTCAGCGATTTGTTTATCGAGTGAGAAGCCGTAGTCAGTTTTTGCTTGGAAAGCAGTGATTTGGTCATAACGGACAGCAATACGTCTTGGTTCTGCAACTAAAGCGATGTGTTCGAGTTTTGGACCAATTGTTGGGATGTCGATTGCTGGAACTTGTTCCATTTGGAATTCAGCAGCAATGTAAGCAACTTTTTCACCAGCTGCAACATCAAGGTGAGCTTCTTCGCCTTCACCGATGACATCAAGGTAAACATCTTTACCATCACGTTTGACTTTAGCGTCATGTTTTGATTCATCTTCTGGGTTAACGAAGCGACCGTTCTTAACTGGGTGTAAAAGTAATTCGCCGTTAGAACCGACTTCTTCAACGATGACTTGGCTTGTGAATTTTTCACGAGCTGGGCTCATTTCACCAAGACCGAAAACAGAGTTGAATTCTTGTCCTTTAACGACTCCACCCTTATCAGTTTTGCTGACATACTTTAAGTATGCAACAGATCCGCTGTAAGAAGTCATTGGGTGAACGATGACTAAATCATTAGCGATTAATGATGGAACAGCGATGTTTGTGAGGTTTAAGCAGAATTTCTTCCAATCGCCCATATCTGCTCTAGCAGTTGCGGTTGTACTGAAAGCTTCTGTCATCCATCTGTTTGTGTTGTCTAATAAGACAGCAGTTGTCAATTTTGTATTAGCAGAGACTGTTTTATCGAAATTCTTTGCGACATAAGCTTCTGCGACTTTTAATTGACGAGAATAAGTTTCAAGTAAATTTTGTCTCATAATCATTTCCTTTATAAATTAAATTTTTATTTCAATCCAGCTAAGATTAATAAATCATCATCGATTTCATAACCATTATCAGGATCAGAGGCTTGAACCTTACGTTCATTAGACTCTTTGATATTTACTTTCGCACCACGACCAGTATTAAATGGTAATGTATTGAAATTAATATCTAATAATTCTTCACAGACTTTATCAACATCATCTAAAGAATAATGTTCATTTAATCTGCTGGTAATTTCAGTTGGTCTGACACCGAGCATAGAAGCTTTTGACTCAATATAACGTCTAACAACGCTTTCATATTTTGCTTTATATTTCTTAGCAATTTCTGTGCGTTCATTAATAGTTTTTCTGAGTGCGGTAGCATTTTCAGTTGCTTGTACTTTAACATCTTCAACTTCTTGTGCCTTAGTGGCAAGTTTTTCAGTAAGCACTTTAACTTCATCTGCTTTAGCTTTTGCACTTTCTGTCAAGCTAACTTTATGTGCTTGTTTTAATTCCGCTATTTCGGAATCTTTCTTAGATAATTGTTCAGTTAAGGATTGAACTTCTTTTTCAAAGCGTTTAGAATCTGCGGCCAACTCGCTTACTCTTGCAAATGATGTTTTGTATTTGTTAAGTTCCTCTTTCAGATGTTCGACCTCGGCATCGCCAACTGTTTTAGCAGCTTTAAGATCACTAACTGTTTGCTCAAGTAAATTCTTCTGACGAATCATTTCTTTAAGGCTTTCAATTACTTCTTCGTTCCCGTCATCGACAGCTTCTTCAGAGGCAACTTCTTCACTTGTGGAAGTTTCATCATCAGCAATTGTAGCAGGTTCTGCAGGTTCTTCACCTTCAACCTTTTCTTCGCTACTATCTATATTATCACCCTTTTCAGAGTTATAACCAATTGTAATTACGACTTTACCTTCTTCAGAATTATCAAACTCTAATCCAGCAATTTCGTATTCTTTATCTTCAATGACTAATGGTTTAAATTCTACACTTAAATCGTCATTATATTCAGTTAATTCTTTAACTAAGTCGCCAATTGTTTCTGCTTTTGGAGCTTCTACAACTGCTTCTTCACCAGCTTCTACTTCAGGCTCAATGTTTTCTTCTTCAGATGGTTCTTCTGACACTTCTTCAACAGGAGCTTCAGTGCTAGTTTCCTCAGAAGGTTCATTGGCCTCCTCAGTAGATTCGGTTTCTTCAATCACAGGAGTCTCTTCACTGGTTTCTTCAATTAATAAATCAGTAATAGGTTCTTCTGGATCTTCATATGGAACATCTTCAACGCAGACTTCTTCAGTTAAACTGATATTTAAGTCCTTTAAAGTTTCTTCCATAACTCTTTTATCAGCATCAGATGCAACTTCAAGAGATTCAACAAGGGCTTTTTTGAATCCAGCTTCATTAGAAGGCTTATATGATTCAGTCATTGTTAATCTAGCATCTTTAACTGCTGGTAGAAGAACAAGGTCAAATGTTGTAAAGTCATAGGTATCTGGGTCAACGGATTCATTTCCATCAGCATCAGTATATAAATCACCAGTGCCTCTAGAACTAATTCCGAGCTTGAAACCGTACTTTGCTAATTGATAAGCAATTCTACCACAAGGAGTATCAATGAGGTCAACATAACAAATTAAGTGGCCATCATTATCTTTCTTTGGTGGCTCAGGAAGCATAGCAGCAATTTTTTCACTACAAGTTTCTTCCCTGTCTGCTGGATGGTCAAGTTCCATAGGAATTCCACCATTTGCAAACATTTCCTTTACAATTTCATTTTCATTAAATACTTTTTCCCAGACTTCATCAGAATACTTACGTCCGTTTCTTGTCGGGGCGATGATAGAAGCACATGGTCCGTATAAACGTCCCAATATACCTCTAGACTTTTTTTCTTCTTCAGTTAAGTCTTGAAAGTTAAGCATTTCTTTAATAACTTTTTTGTTTTTCATCATGCGTATCTTTCCAATCTCCAAATTTACAAACTTACCTGATAACTAGCAGGTCGACCATTACCAGGCAAGTTATCATAAATTAGATTAGAGGAATGCTCCAATCATTTTAATTTAGCGAATAAACATCGTTAATAATTTAATAATTTATTAAAAATGCTTATAAATAGTATTTGCAAGTAATCAATATACTGCAAAAAACCAATTAATTTAGCATATAAAAATAAAAGTAGTATAAAAATAAAAAGCCCAATTAACTTTGGGCTTTTAATGTTCTAAATGTTTTTATATATTAAGCAGCTAGTTCACGTCTACCACTTATATATTCTAAAACCAATAAATCAGATTTAATTAGTTTTAAAAGTGCAATACAGGCAGAGCCATCACCAGTTTTAAAATAAGTATTTAAAACTCTTGTAACTTCTTCAGCTCTAACCTCTTTAATGAAGCTATCACGTGCTTGAAGTTTTGAACTATATAGAATAATTTGAGTTAAGAAGCAAGATAATGTAGTAATAACGTCATCCATATCTGAAATTTCTTTTAAAATATTAGTATATAATGGTGATTTCTTTTGATTATGCCTTTTTCTAAGCATTTCATAGAAATTACTTACTTCAATACCACGATGTTCTGAAATAAATTTTAAAACTTCAATTGGTACTTCTTTGCTAACAACTAATTTACGCATAGGCAAATCAATATTAACACCTTGATCTTCTAATTTAACTAAAATTGATAAACAATCATTTTTTGTAATCATAATTAGTATTTCCTTTCAAATTATCTACTATTTATTTTTAGAAAAGTCAATTTTTTCATTAACTTCTTCTGGAGTTGGAAGGTCATCATCACTTTCAACAATTGTATCTTCTAATAAGATTTCACCTGTTTTTTCTTTAATGCCTTCTGTAGCAATTTCAGCCATGCCTAAGTCAAGCTCTTCATCGCTTTCTTCAGCAGGTGCTTCTTCAGTTGTTTCTGTTGCTTCACCGCTAGCAGCTTCAGCTTCAGCAGCTTTAGCTTCTTCTGCCTCTTTTTCAGCTTTTTCTTTCTTAGCTTGCTTTGCAGCTTCAATTTCTTTTTCTATTTCTTCAATAATATCATCACCATAGTTTAATGTAGCAACTAAAGATTTTAAGATTTCTAATCTTCTAACTTTATCTTCAACATCAGTGAATAAGCTTTGTAAGTTACTAATTGCATTAATTCTATCAGTAAGATTTGAACGATAGTCAACTTCTTCTTGAGTTAATGGGGCACGCATTTTAAGAACAAAGTTATTAAGGTATGCTTTAAGTCCTTTATTAACTAAAATTAAATTAATACTATCGGTAATTGCTTGAAGAATAGCATTTTGTACTCTTTTAACGCCTTTAGCAAATACACTTGATAAAATTGTTAATGAAGAGCCACCATTGAAACCTGTGCTATCATCTGTCCAGCCAAAGTATTGTTTTGGAATGCCATAAGATGAATAGAATTTATTATTCCACCAGTCTAAGTCAGCAAGGTTTTTAACATCAACATCACCACCGACACTATTTACTGTAATAGCACCTTGACCATTGTGTGTAGCAGTAAAGATATTATTTTCAATGGCACCTGGGTTAGTATATTCTGTCATGCCATTTCCAACATTGACACTTGATTTTTGTTCAAATAATTCTTTAATTCTTCTTAATGTTAGTTGGACTTGCTCTTTTGGCATGTTTCCAACTTCAACTTGAATATTTCTAACAATACTTGATCTTGTAATTCTATTTAATAGTGCAGCATTTTCAAGTAATTGTTTTTCACGCCAGATTTTATATGAGTCATAAAGAAGTGATTTACCACGTCTAACTTTATATGTTAATGCATTTTTAGAATTAGTGTAATCATCTTGGTTTGTAAATATTTCTACAGTTTCTGGATATCTTGAAACATTATCTTCTAAGCAAGCATGTACAAAATCATCAGCTTGATAAACATTAACATCAGACGATTTCATTCTATAACTTAAATAGTTTTGAGTTTCTGTTTGCATTGTTTGAAGATAATTTTGTTGAATGTCTGCATTTGGTGTTTCAATGTAGCCATATGTTTTACCATATTTAGTTAATTCAAACATTGTGCTTGGATCTGGAACCATTTCAACATAGTATGAATATGGGTCATTTGCTGTATGCATATTTAATGTAACACTTTCATTTACATCTTCAGCACCTTCATGTAATTTTCTACCCATATCAGCTTTACCAATATTATCTTTTTTGAAAAGCTTATCTTCATAGTCAGATTCACGGTATAATCTTAGATAAACATCACCATATTTAATTAAGTTATAGGTCCAGTTATAAATATTTTTATCAACATTCATAACATTTAATAAGTAATTAATAAACTTACTAACTTTTGGATCTTGAGATTCACACCAGACAACATGGCCATTATCACTGGTTTCACAAACTTCTTCAGCATAAGTTCTAACAATAGCTGAAACAGAAGAGTCGGCTGCCATAGTGTCAATCAACGTATAAATTTGGTCTCTGTTATTTGAAATAGAGGTAAAGTTTTCTAATGCTCCTAAATTCAAACCGCCATTAATACCAGCATCAATAATATTATCAATAAATACTTTGTTGGTATCAATATCTAATTTTGTTGTAGAGTCTAATACTGTTGGTTTTGCTTGATTTCCAACTAATGGGCTTTTACTTTTGGTATTTTTTGGTTTTGTATTTGCCATAGTATTCTCCTATTCTTTATATAATTATAATACCATCACTTAGGTCCTTATAATACTCATAATCGGCTTTTTTCTTAGCCGTTTCTGCATCAATTGCTTTCTGTTCGGCCATATATATTTTAGCCAATTCAGTCTGTCAATCTGCAATCATCTGTTTTCTTCTATCTTCTTCAGTAAGTTCAGTATTTGCATCTACTGTTGCTTCTAAGCTTTCACCATAATCATAGGCGTATTCTTCAGCAAACTTACTAGCCAGATATAGGGCACCACACACTGCGTCAGCTTGGTCCTTTGAGTTAATTCCATCAGGTGTGTGGTCAATTTTACCATTTGATAGTCGCTCAAGGCCAATTAATTCATCTGTTAATAAATCACATTTTTTATATATTTGTATACGTCGTTCATAAATAGCTGACTGTAAATAATGGTATGGTATACAAATCTTACTTTGAGTGTCAACACGGTCAACAGATATAATTTGTGTATCAAATCCATCACTTTTTAAATCTTGTTGAATTTGTGCTGATTGGAAGGTATCAGATGAAATACCCTTAATAGTAAATCCTCTATCACGTAATCATCTAATAAAGTTTCTATTTTTTTCAAAGCTAACTTGGAAACCCTTAGGTGCTTTAACTGATACAGAAAATGCTAGTTTATATTGTAATTCCCTGGATGCTTCTTCACCTTCACGTGTTGGTCGCTTTCCAGTAATTCAGACTCCAGCAATACCAGTTTTGTCCCCTGATAACGACATATCAAGATGAATAAATAGTGGTTTTGCTAAGTCATCACCACTTACTGCAGATAAATCGAAGAAGTTAGCATATTGATAGTGATCATCAGGATTATTACCAACTTCAATTATATCTTTTGTAAATGGATTTACATATGTATCAACTTTTGCCTGATTTAATCTTATACCAGAAATATATTTTGTACTTGAAGCACTTGATAAACCAGCAATATCCATTAAGGCTTGTTCTAGGTTTGTTTCAAAATCTTCACGGAATATAGGTGGGACTTTGAGCATTTGATAGCCCTTATCGCGGAAGCTATCAACCATTGCTTCATCAGCACCAACTGGAAGAAGCTCATGAGCTAAGAATTTACCACCAACAGCAACCCAGAATGAACCAGGGTCATTTGGTGTTCCTTTATCATTTCTAACAACCCATTGTGGTTCATCAATAATAAGAGTCGTTTTACTTTCATTTTGCCTCTTAGTATTAATATATGAATCTAAGAATGCTTGCTCTGTATCTTTAGATGATGCAATAATATTTAGAGTTGGTAGATATGTTCCTTTACCAAAACGTGATTTCATACGAGCATCGATTTGGGCAATAAGTTTCTTTTGCTTTGCTTTTTTCTTTTCAACATCGCCGCCGATACCAAAGTTAACTTCATCTGTAAAATTGCAGAATAGTGCACGGCCTACGACGTGGTTATTACTAGAACCAAAAATAAGCTCAATATGTTTATCTGGTTGCCACATAGGATTTGTTCTGCTAGCATTCATAGCACCATGCTCTAAAAATCATGGTGAATTTTGAACTAGCTGCTGTAGCTTATCCCAACCAACACCTTGAGCTGTATCTAAGGTAATATTTAACATTGAAAATGAAATCTTATCAGAAGGCATCATTCTATAATAAGAATATGGATCTTTTAAGCATAACATTCTGTATAATAAATAAAGCATGCATAAAACAGCACACAAAGTTTTACCTAAACCAATTGAGCCTGTCAATATCAATGTATTGTAGGCGGTTGTTAAATTATCTGGAAATACTTTTTTAAGTGTATCACGTCAATATGGAAAAAGGGTGCATCTACGTTCACCCGTAACTTCATCACGTTCTCAAATACCCTTACCTAAGTATAAATCGTTATCTAAAAACTCTTCAATACCAACAGGTATTTCAGCAAAATCGCTATATTTTAAACTATCTAAAAGATCTGATTTACCTTGAGCAGCCATTTCTTTTAAAATTTCAAGAGCAGCCTGCTTTTCTTCTTCAGATAAGTTATTTAATGCTTGAGATATATTTTCAACGTTAGATATCATCTATTCGTCCACTCTCCTTTTATATTATACAATAATTTATAAATTATTCTTCTTCTGGTTCTTCAGCAGCTTTTTTAGTCCTACCGCCTGTTCCAGTAACTGGGTTTTTATTTGTGCCAGCTTTATATCTACCACGAGTTTTTCCATACTCATTAATAGCATCAATTAGGCCAACAGAAGAATCCAAGTATTTATCATCATCAATTAAATCTTGTTCAACCATTTCTTCAGCTTGAATTCCATAAAGTTTCGGGAATATAACTTTTAAGAATGGTTTTTGCATATGCTCTTCAGCATAGTGAATATAGTTGTTAATGACCGACGCAACTTTCATAATCCAATCGCAGTTAGCTAATACTAATAGGATATGTTTACAGCCAATACCTTTATCATTATTTGGATTAGCAATTCCTTTTCCTGGTCCTGGGTCATGAGCACTATCATCAACACCATAATTATTTACAATTGACCAGTGATTAAAGCGATATTGGAAATCAGCACAAGTGCATTTGACATAAACATCACTTGTGTTAAACACTTTCGTAATTGCTTGTATAATTGTTCTATATTCTAATTTATTCTTATTATTTTTAATATTTTTTTGAATTTCTGTACAAATGCCATCTAATTTAATAGTAACAATATATTGATTTGTTTCGCCAGTAACAGGAATTTTAACTTCTAATAAATCTTTTTTGAAGAAGTCATTCATATCAATTTGATTATAGCTTTTTACTTGATTAGCTATATGTGAATGTTTCTTTCTTTCAAATCTATTTTTACCACGACTTTGATCTTTATATTGACCTGCACTTCTTGATTTACTAATTAATTGAGTACGAGTATCTTCTAAAAGGGATTCTGTTGTTATAGCAAGATTATCAAAATCTTTTTTATTTAAAATTAGTCATGCCTGGCCTTCAAAATCATCTGCCCCATTAAAAGGAGCAAAACCTCATTGTATTCAACTAGTATTTTTATTTGCAGTGTCTCTAATATCTACTCTTTTATTGTCTATTTTTTTAACTAACTCTGGTGCCATATTTTTTGTAATTGGCTCATCTGTTAATAAAAATGCAGCAGCTTGACGAGTAGACTTAATTACTGGATGATCATAATCTGGTAAAATATTTCCAGCCTGATCTTTTATAAAATTAATTAATACTCTAGCATTAGCATCATTAATAATAGTATTATTTGCATTTAATCTACGTTCTGAATAACTTTGTTGTATTTGAAGCCTATTTTGACTTTGAGATTTACTCATATTATAAAATTCTCGAATAAATTCTTCTTGTGGTACCTCTGCATTTAATGCTAAAACTGATGTAGCATTGCTTGTTTCTCTTACAGCATCTTTATATTTAGCTATTTCTTTCGGATGAGCTTCTAAATAATCATGTAAATTTTTACTAAGATTACGATGTATATTTAGATGATCTTTTGGGTAAACTACTATAAAGTTATTAAGGTCATTAACTGCACCACCTAGTGATTTTAAATTAATATGATGTATTTGTTTACCAGTGGTATCATCTAAATAATTTAATAGCCTGCCTTGACTATCAATTAAAGCATTTATTTCAGCTACATACTGTTCTTTAACTGGATCAGGTAGATTTATTACAATATCATTTTTAGAAATGTGTGTGCTATCAAATTTATTAGTAATATTTTTAATATCACTATAGGTTGACCTAATATTTTTACCTGCTTCATTTAGTTCTTCATTAGCATATTTAAAATAATGGACTTGTTGGAGCCTTTTTTCAGCTTCAGCCTTAGTATCATATGTTCCCATATTTCTACCATTTTCTGACTGAACTTGCCATTTTGAACCAATTTTAACTATTTTTTCCATTAATTCATTAGTCATTACATTCGCCTCAATAATCATATAATTTAGCAAATGCAGAAGTAAAATAAAAAAGAAAGCAGTTAGTTTTTGCCTTCTTTTTATAATTAATTTTTAGTCCTGAAATCAAATTTCGTAATCTTCAGTAATTTCTTTTTTGTCTAAGCTTTCAAGGGATAGCTCTTTATCACGAAGTTCACGTTTAATATTTCTTAGATTATCAAGGTATTCACGGTTTCTTAATTCTTTAAATACTAAGTTTCCAATACCATATTCACCTTCGCGGGCAATACTTTGTTTTCTTAAATCATATAAATCTGTTAAGAAATCATCAATATCTTCAATGGTTGGGTTTTCTGCAATTTCAGCATAAGCAGCATCCCATTTATCATATATCCTATTAAACATATCGATATCAATATCTGGGATATCTTCTTTTACTGGATGCTTTACTCAATCATTATGAAGTACTGAATAGATACCATTTGAAACCAATTTACCAACAGGTGCAGCTTCAGTAAGAGGCGTTTCATTGTCTGTTAGTAAGTCATTTTCAGCGTCAGCAGCAATAAGCTCTTGTTGATCAACATCTTGGTCTGTTTCAACAAAGATTTCAACAGGGATGCCATAGATTGAAAGGTCATGATTTTTATTCCAGATACTTCTATAAGCACTATAGATAAGTGGGTATAAATTATCTGGGCATGTTAAACTTTCTGTATTAAATCTAAGATGCATATCAAGGTCAGATTTAGAGTTATAATTATAAGAGCAATTAGAGCCAACAATAACAATATCTTCTAAGTCAAATTTAATATCATCTTCAGTTAGTCCGTCCATAAAATCATCAGCAATTTCTAATAATTTTGCGTGGACTTCTGGTTTTAATTTTTCATCTTCACCAAATAATTTAGGATTTAATGTATCATGTTTTTCAGGTGCTTCATTGATAATAGTTTCAACAATAGTATCTTTTGACATACATTCAAGTATTGGGTTTCCAGGAAGTGTTAAGAATTCATCAATTGGAAGTTTATTGAATACTATATTTTTATATCTATAATAGTCAAATTGTTTTCCAAATGTTGCATAATCACTCATTATAGTAACATATTTAATAGCTGACTTAAATTTTAACACTATTTTTCAGATTAAATCAAACCAATTAAATCCTGTTGAGCTTATTCTAAAGTAGATTTCACCATTATCACCACCATAAGCATATTTAAAGTTTGATGTTCTTACACGACAGAATTCTTGATTTGTTAGGTAATTTAATCTATCAAAAACAGCTATAATTTCATCAAAATGCTTAGGATTTGATATATTTAATTCAGAAATTAAATCTTTTAACTCAGGTGATAAATAAATTAACTCAGCAATAGCTTCTTTAGTTTCTGGAAGTAAAGTATTATTATAAAACCATACTAAAAATTGTGGATGCTCTAAAAGATTATTATAATTTACTTCAAAGTCATCTTTATAAAACATTTTAATATATGGATGGATGGTGCTACATTCAAGTAAAGCCCCATCAGATCTTAACATATATGGAGTAGTTTTATCTAATGCAGTAACTATTGAAGTAGTAGGTTCAGCATCTAAAATTGATTCGAGTAATTCATCAGTATAATGCATTTTACTTACTTCCTTTACTTTTATTCTTCTTCTTCTTGTTCGCCTTCAATACCTTCTAATCTTGCAGGAATAACAAATTTTAAGTTACAAGCATCACAGCATCTGCCATCATGCTTAATTGGTTCTGGGTTATTTCCATAGCCTTCAATTTCTTCACCACAAATGCAGCAAACTCCACCTTTAACCTTGCCTTCAGTTAAAGCCTCACCATAAGCATTAACTTCCTCAAATTCTTGGTCAAATGGGTTTTCTTCTGTATTATCTATGACTTTTGCTGCTTCTGGGGCAATTGGATCTTGTCCAGGCTTTGAAAGTAAATTCCAGTCATCATTTACTAATTCTTTAATGGAGTAGCATAAGAAGATACTACTAATGCTTGTATCTGTTTCTTTCCAAGGAGTGACAGAATTCTTTGCTCTGATACTATCAATCTTGGCTTGTTCAATTAAGCCTAAAACAACACCATTAGCATCTTTTAAGCTTGTTGCAAATTCAATTTCACATGTTAATCCCCAGAAAGTATAATATTCTAATGTTTTTTCATGTACTTTTTCAGCATCACGAACACCAAAATGAACCTTATGAGCTGCATCTAAGTAGCCTTCTTGTTCACTTTCTGGAATATCAAAATCATTGTGGAAAGCTTTACTAATTTTAATAAATTTATCTGTAATTTTCTTGACTTTTGGGTTACTGCTATCAACAACACCCTCTTCTTCAGTATAAGTTGGGCTTCCGATTGGGCATGTGATATCCATACTCTTTATATTTTTAGCAAACCAGTCAAGTGCCTCAGCTTTTTCTTCAGGGGTTAAGCTACTAACAGCTCTTGCGCCTTTATAAGCAGCAGTTTTAGCTTTTGCTTTTTTATCTTTTTTATCTTCAATATAAGTTTCAAGCCTTGATGTTAATGTTGGATCTTTTGTAGCTAAATAGTAGGTAATTATTTCGCCACTAGTTTTGCTTTCGAATTTTTGTGGCTCAAAGAAACCAGCAAATTTATATGTTTTAATATTACTTAAGTCGCCATCTTTTGCAATTTTAGCATTTAATCTTTCAGACTTATCATTATAGACAACTCTAACAAGCTCACCACCAAAACGTTTTACATAGCTTCTTCCGGACTTAAACATAACATCAACATGAGCACCTTTAACGCCAGAAATACCATTAACTTCACCGTTTAAATTAGCAGCCCATTTAAGATTTAATGCTTTTTCTTCTTCTTTATCAGAAAGTTCAGTCCAATCTGGGAGGCCTGTAGTTGTATTTTCATTTAAGTCTAAATCTTCTTTTAAACACTCAACAAGTGAATGGCCACGTCTAGAAGCTCCTGAAATATTTAACATATAGAGTTGTGTTGTATAAAGAGCTCTAACTGAATGTTTATCTCTTTCATATTTATAAATATATTTTGGGTCTAATGCTGCAGCACCACGGGTATCTCTATCAATATCTTGTACTGATTTACCATAAAGTGTATCATAAACTTTTGTTTTAGCTTTTGCTAGATCGAATTTTCTTGTAATCTTATCTAAATTATCATAGATATGTTTTTCAAGTTGTTCAGCTGTAAGTTTAAGATACTGTGATTGGCCAGGAAGCTTTGTGAAATAACAAACTTTAGCTTCTGATGTTGGGTAGAATAAAATTGTACTTTGTACTACATTGCTACCTATAGCATCAGTTCTCTTAAATTGATGAACTAATTTATTTTGATTTGAGTAATTAACATCTGCTCCAACATACACTTGTTTGCCTGTTTCTTTAGCCAAAGCAATTTGATCTTGTGCATCTTTTACTCTTTGTGCTGCATCAGTATGGACGCTATCTTCACTTTGTGAAAAGTCAACACCAGTATAACCAGACATTTCAGTACATTTGAAAATTGGCAAGATATCCCATAATTCTTTATAGAAGTATAATGGGCTAACATAGCCGACTTCAAATTCTTCTTCAGGTTCAAGTAAATCAATTAATTGTTCAACTTCATCTTGTGAAAGTAAGTGAATTTCTGATGGTAATTCCATTTCTTGCTTAATTTTACCAACATAAATTTTATCTTCATCTAATTCTAATGCTTCTTCCATATCTAAATCAGCATCAGTAATTCTATCATCATATTCATCAGCAAAAGTAGTATCGGAAACACCTTCACCATTTTCACCTGGGAATTTTTTACGTTCTTCTTCATGCTTAATATATAAATCATAATCCATTACTTTAACGTGGTTTTTATCATAAAGAATACCATCATCATAGTAATAAATAATATCTTTATTAGTTAATAAGTGTAAATCTTTATTATCTGGTAAATTTTTTAAAGTATAAATAGAGCAGTTTTGGTCAGCAAGTTTAATTAAGTTTTTAATAATTTCTGTTTTATTGGAGCAGTAGATATTTTGTGGTCTAATATAATAACGTTTGACATTACGTTTTGCTTCTTCAAGAGCTTCACCTTCAAGGTCAAATTCAATTTCCTCATCAACTAAATCAGCCATAGCTTCTGTTAATGCTTCTTCAAGTTTCAAATCATCAATACTAGCAAGTCTAGCATCATCTTTAGCATCTTCTAATTCAGCTTTATGCTCTTCTTCTTCAACTTCAATATGGTCTAACTCTGAAGCAATATTTTCAAGTGTATCAATAGCAGCTTCAACATTTTCGAGTCTATCTAAATCTTCATCTTTAGGATTATCAATGTCTGTTAATTCTTCTAAAGCATCAAGTTCATTGTTAAGTTCTGCTGTTTTATTTTCAATTTTTTCAATAGCTTTTTCATAGCCATCAATAGCTTCATCTTCATCGCTATTTAAATAGTCTAAAATAGCTGAAAGAGTATTAGGCATTTCTTCATGTGCTTCTTCTTTTAATTCTTCTTGCTTATTTTCTAATAATTCAAGAGTAATAATTTCATCAGCTACATAAATGCCGTTTTCAGCACAATCTAATTCAGCTAATACATATGCCTCTTCTTGATTAGCTGCTACAACAGTACCTTCTAATTTATGTGGGTCTGTAATATAGTAATAAGTATGTAATTCTTTTTTCATCTTATATGCTCCTCTATACTTTATTTTATAATATCTGTATCTTCAAGTAATTCTTTATCATCTGGATCATTTGGGTCTCTATTTGCAATTTCATCTGCAACTACTGCTTGTAAACCTCTATCATGAATATCTTTACCTAAATCATACATAGATTCAAGATAATCATAAGCATCACTCCAGCCATAAATTTCTAAAGCTGCATCTTCATCAAATTCATTACCACTTAAACCATCTTCAAAACTACCATGCAAATCATCAATGTCTACATCGCAGTCAAGCCAGTTATTATAGTATAAGTCAAATAAATCTTCTTCAGTAGTAACTTTTTTAAGCTCTTCTTTTAAGCCTTCATTAACTTCTTCAACAAATGGTTTATCTGGGTATGCAATTAAAATACTTCCACTTGGATGATATTTTTTCATAAATTCTCTATTACAAGCAATCATATCATCACAAATAATTGGGTCTACTTGATTATATTTACCTTTTGAAAAATAACCATAAATAACAGGTTTATTATTTTGTTTAGCAATAGCAAGAGCAGCATCATACCAAGCTTTCATTGGGTCCAAATCTTCTTCAATTCCAGCCTCATGTTTTCTAACTTCATTCGCATCAAGTGGTTTATCAAATTCTAAATCAAACTCATTTTCTGGTTGTCTATTATCATTTAAATCTTGGTCAACAGTTGCTTCTAAGCTTTCAGTTGCTGATTTAGTAAATTCCCAGAAATTATTATCTAAAGCTCAGAAGGCATCATCAGAAGCTGAATCTTCATCTTCAGTATTAATGCCATTAGCTTTTAAATCTTCAATATCAAAATGATTTAATGGGTCAAGAATTTCTGAATATTCTGGTTGATCTTCAAAAATCATAGAGGTTCCAGCTTGTTCTAGCCAGTCTCTTTCTGCTTGGTCAAGTTCATTATATTTTTTAGCAGCTTCTTTAGCAACTTTAATTAAAACATCTGCAAATTTTTTCTTACCTTCTTTTAGGCTTTCACCCATTCCAGCACCTTCACCAGCTGATGCTCCAGCATCACCACCAGAGGCTATACCAGAGCCCTCGCCAGCAGAGCTACTTGATGAAGCATCACCTGCACCATCGCTAACTGCATTATTAGCTTTTGCAGCAGCAGCTTGTGCTTCAGCAGTACTTGGGTTATTATTATCATTACCTGGGAAATTAGTGCCCATGCGTTTATTAAATTGTGCAATATTATAAGCAATATCACCAGTTGTAATTGACATTGAAGAATATGGTTTTTTCTTTTTCTTTCCTTCTTCTAAATCTTCATGATAACTTAAAGCACCACGAACGCAAAGTTCAATACGTTTTAAGATTTCTGGGTCGGATAAGCAACTTGAAATAATTGCTTTTAATTCATTTTTAGAAATACCACAGTTAACAGTAATAAATGTTTTTAATTCATCAATAACTTCTTGTGGGTGTTTTAAACAAAGAGCAAAAATAAGGGCAACAATAGCTTTTTTAATTGTGCCTGTTTCTGCCATATAGCGTTCAATAATAGCTTTTGATTCTGGATGTTCTTTTACAAATAATGCATCTGGAATATAAAAATCTTCTGCAATAATACTAATTAATTTTGGAGCATTTGATTGTTGTGCTGCAGAAGTTTGTGCTAATCTTGTTTGTGATGTAGAAATTAATCCTCTTGCTACCATTTCAGCTTCAATTTGGTCAAGTGCAACATTAAAATTATTATTTTGACAAATTCTACGATAATCAAAAAGCTTTTGGTCACCACAAGCCTTAACATTTTCTCTTCTTTGGCCTCTATTAAAAAGGTCCATTTTTTCATATGCACTTAAATTTGAGGCTTCATCTAACATATCTTCAATTAATTCTTTATTTTCCATATAGTGCTCCAATACTACAATATTTTACTTCAGTGATACCAAAGCTGCTGATGAAAGGATAAGAGCAACAGCCTTGATATCATATAATTTAGCAAATATAATAAAAAACAACAGTAATTTACTGTTGTTTTTCTTGACTATTACTTTATTTAATTATTCAAAATCACAGAAGTACTCAAATGGCTCAAAATCAGCTTTTTCTTCAGTACTTTCTGTAAGTGGTTGAGTTTCAATTGTAACAGGAACTTCTGAAACAATTGGAGCTTCTGGAGCAACAATTACAGGCTCTTCAATTGGGGCTGCAATTTCTGGTTCTGCTATGACTTCTTTTGTTAAATAATCATTTTTATGTAAGAATAATTCCAATTGGCCAATACAAACTAAATATGCATCAGCTAAATCTTGTAAAACACTAACAACTTTTTCTGTATTATTGAAATCTTTTGAAATTGCTTCAATACTTGCTTTTAATACACCAACTTCATCCCATGATTTACTAACAAAAGATGTAACAAAATCCATTGGTAAATCTTCTTTTGGTAATTCAGTTGTAATTTCTTCTTCTTTAAGAATTTGTTTTTCCATAGTTTAACTCCTATTTTTATATTATATTATACATTAATTATAGTTTATATTGGAAATTGCCAAGTTCACCTCTTAAGTGTTCTGGGGCTTTCCATGATCTATTTCCATAACGCCATAACCACCAGACACAACCTCTAACACCAACGTTTCCGCATGTTTGCCAATTTGTTTGTCCATCAAAATCAGCATCAGATAGGACAATAATATTATTTGCATCACTATCATTAATATGTCTAAGAATATCTGGGAAAGCATGTGTTCCACCCTCACGACGAGCATCACGAGGATTATCAAAAACGTGGTTAGCAAAGAAGAACATTCTAGTTTCAATTTTGCCCCTACGTTCAAAGTCCCAAAGGGTAGAAATTGCTTCTTCGGCAACTTTAATATCATTATCATCAAATGAACCAGATTGATCAACATAAACATAGATAATTGGTTTCATTTTAACATCTGGATAATCCATTCCAGGCATTAATAAATCACTATCAGCATATGTTGGGTTAACTTTTAAGTATGTTTCATCTGGTGTTTTAGCTTCACCAATTTGTGATCTAACAGCATCAAATAGGTCTGTTTCAAAATCAGCAAAGTTTAATAGCTTGTTCTTTTCAGCAATAGCACGTTTTTCATCTTCTTTAGCTCTTGTAATATCGCCTTGTCTGATGTCAACGTCTGTAATAATATCTTCAATATCTTGTTCTATTTCACTTGGATCATTAATTCTGTCAATTCTAGCTTGTTTATCTTCTTCTGACTCTTCTTCTTCCTCATCAGACCTAATTTCATCATCAATTTCAACATTAGCTGGAATTTTTAATCCTTTTTCTTCAAGAGCTTCTTTTTCTTCCTTGCTCATTCTAAGTTTTCTATTTTGAGCAGCTAAGGCAAGGCCTAAAGCATCCTTAGCTCCTTTAACTTCTTGTTGGTTTTTAGGATCAACACCATCTAATTGTCCACGACCTAATTTATCTAATGCATTACGGATATTATCGATTTCACCACTATTAAGTTGGTCAACTACTTTATTCCAGCCACCATTATAGTCAGGAGTTCCTGGTCCGCCAGCATCTTCTTCACCTTTTTCACCCTGTTGACCACCTTGTCCGCTTTGTTTGTCACCTTGTTTACCATCTTGTTTTTCACCAGATTGGCTACCACCCTGTGAACTACCATCTTGGGAACCATTTTGGTTTTGACCATCAGAACCTTGTTGACTTCCGCCTTGTGGCTGATCTTCGCCGCTTTCTTGACCACCTTGTTGACTACCACTTTGTTGATTATTATTAGCACCTTGATTATTTTTATTTTTATCTTTTAAAACATTATCAGGGTCATTAATTTTCATTTTTGGACCATTATCACCATTTGAGGTTGTTTTTGGTTCAAGTAAATCTGGGTCAACATCAACATCTACTTTTAAACCTGGAGGAATTGGAATACCACCTCCACCTGGACCTGCTGGAATTTGTGACATTGCTCTAGCTTTTAATATTGCAGCTAAGGCTTCTTTTGCAGCTTTTCTTTCTTCTTGTGTCATATTAAGCCTCCTTAGTCAATATTAATATCATTATCTGCTTCTAATTCAGTAATTAAAGCTTCAAGATCTGCATCAGAATAAATTTCATCATCATACTTTTTAATTACTTTATTATAAGCATCAATATACTCTGGGGAATGGCTTGCTCTGTGAATAGTAACTTCAATTTCTTCTTGTTCAGCAAGTTTTTCAGCTTCTGCAATAGCATCTTCACGTTCTTTTCTTAATAAGTCAAAAATTTCTTCCATAGGCTTATCAATCCATTCAGGTCTATCCATAGAAAGAACTAAACCACCAAGAACACGGCCATTTAATGTTAAGTTATGAGCAACTTCTTTATCATAGTCATCATAACCACGTTGTGAAAGCTCCCAGTCCATAGCAATATTAGCAAGCTCATGGATTGAAGCACGTCTATATGTTTTTTCAAATTCTGGGTCAACCTTCTTTAAATGATCATAAAATCTTTTTTCATGAACAAGTAAGAAGTGTAATAATTCATGTCTAACAACTAAGCTTAACTGCTTGAAAATTTTTCCATCTGGTGCATCAACTAAAAATGATGGGTTAATAACAATTTCACCAGTGTCTGGGAACATTGCAGCAACTTCAATTGGGCAACCATGAAAAACATCTGCTACTACAAATGTATATTCTTTAAGGCGTTTAGCATAAGTGCCATAGCCTTCATCAATAAGCATTTTAATAACAAGTTGTTTTGTTAAAGCAGCATCATTTAATTTACCGCTTGCTTCTAATAATTTTTCATAAATTCCCATGAGTTATGCACCTCGTAATTATTTAAGTGATGCTTCAAAATCAGCTAATGCAGATTCAACATCAAGTTGAGTTGTTCTTACACGGGAAGCACTTGCAGTTGTATCAAAGATTTGATTACCGACTGTTTGTTTATCAGTATATGTTGCTAAAATATTTTTAATTAATTGTACCTTAGATTCTTGGATACCAGAAATTTCTAATGCATCAAAGTAGTCATTCTTTGTACCATCACAGTTTAATAAAATACCAAAGAAAGTACGATAATTTAAGTAGTTTCCAACTTGTCCTTGACGTTGACGTTTATAAATAGCTTTAACATCATCAGCGTTATCAAAAGAGAATGATCTATCAGTTAAAATAGCTCTTGCAATGTCATATTGTCCAGCATATGCCATTTTAATATTTGGGTGTAAAGTAGTAAGATTTTTAATACTGCCATAAATACCATCTAAAAGATTTAAGAAGTCTCTAATATCTGGTTTTTGTTCAATACTTGCAACAACACGTGAAACTTCAGCTGGGTCTAATGGGTTTGCACCTTCAAATACATCACTAGCTGGGTTAATTGCAATAACAGTAAATAAGATATTTTCATAGAATTTTTCATTCTTAACTTTACCTGTTTCTGGATCCTCAATATAGGCAGGTAATTTATGCTCATTAATAAGTGTTAAAAGTGTGCCCCTAACTCTTGCATTAGCTCTGTTTAATTCATCTAAGAATAAAATTGTGTTTGGTAATTCAAGGTTTTTCCAGTAATCAGAGGCAATTGGTGATTGTGTTGTTTCACCAGTTTCATCATTTTTCTTTGGATATGGAATACCACCAACAGTTGCAGAGTCAAGTGTTTTAGCATCACATGGGAATAAGTGTAAGCCAGCGTCACCTGCTGCATTTTTATGGGCATCACAGAATGATTGAACGATAGAAGTTTTACCAAAACCAGCTAATCCATAAATGATAATATTTGGATAGTCCTTTCTACCAAGGCCAGATAAGCGGTTTCTAATAGCTGTAGTAAGTGACCTTTGAAGTGCACGAGTAACTAAGTTTGGTTTTGCAGTCATTTTTGCATATGGATTAAGATCAAAATCAACAGCATCAGCAATATCTAAAACTTTTTGAGCTTCTTCAGCAGCTGCTTCTGGGTTTACAGGAACACCAGCTTCTTCTGCACCTTGAATAATATCAGTAGTAACATCTTTAACTGAAGCATCTTCAATATCAAGTGGTTGGTCGCCTTCAGCTTCTTTCATTGCTATTTTTTCATTTAATTTTTCAGTAATTCCTAACATTCTAAGCTCTTCTTCACTTTTTCCAAGTGGGTTTCTAATATAATCAAGAACTATATCTTTATCATAATCATTTTTATCTGGATTAAGATACCAAAGAACAACATCACCAGTTTTTTCTGGAATATCTTCAGGAACGTTTAAATCTTTAAAAGCAGCTCTAGCTTCTTCTTCATTATCAAAAAATAAACCAGATTGTGCTCCAATAAATTCAAGGCACCAACATGGGCGGCTTGCATTAGCAATTTCTTCAATGTTCGGTGTATTATTAACTTTAACTGCTTCTTCAACTAATTTTTGTACACGCTTAATTTTCATTTTATTTACTCCTTAGTCCATAAATCTGCATAGTGCATCATATGCTTCCATAATATCTTTTTCTGTAGTAACTTCTGGGATGCTTGTGAAAGATTCATCAATCTCTTCAAGTACATGTTCTTCTGATGATTCTTCTAATTGTTCAAGCATTTCATGTAATTTGGCAGCTTTAATATATGCTTCACCAAATTCAGTATTAACTTTAAAATAACCATTAGGATCAGTACTAACACGTTTAACTTCTAAGTTTGCAACAGTACTTGGTTTTGCAGCATCACATTTTGCCATAAATGCTGTAGCTTCAATTTTATCAGTAAAATATAAAATACAATCATCAAAACCTTGTCCAGAATTGTATTTAACTTTTAGTGGAGCTGGTTGATTAATTGGGCTAACATGAATTCTTGGTTTTGTTTTTCCTGGTGTAGCAAATTCACCACAAATCCAATACATATCAGTTTGATTAATAATTTCTTTATCTTGTGCAAGTAATCCACCTGCATTACCTTTATTAAGTTTAGAGCCAGAACCTGCTGAACCACTACTGGAACCAGATGAAGCTCTTTGTTGGCGTGGTGCTGAATTACTTGGTGTTTTGATATTAACTTTTGTAGCACTATCATCTTGGCTAATAAAGCAACCAAATTCCCAGAGTGTTTTTCCCATTGGTGTGCTTAAAAATGCTGTCATTTCTTCTTTTGTATGTTCATCATCTTCCCACCAAATTTGTTTGACACGACAGATATTTGCAAAAAATTTATAAAGTTTTGAAGCACTTACCTTATACCAACTTCCATACCAGTTATTACCTGATTCTGGGGTACGTTCATCAACAACTTTATAGTGCATGCCAGCTAAATCAGAAATATATCCTGAAATATCAATCCATTGTTTTTGGCAAATAAAATTATAAATTGCTTTACAAGCATTACATAATGTGTATCTACTACCATTAGCTAAATAGTCAGTATTATCATGAAGAGCTGGAAAGAATACTGTTTTAAGCCATGCTTGACTTAATTGTAATTCTTCAGCAGTAATTGATCCTTTTGCCATATATTAATCTATAACTCCTTCAGTATTCATTTTCAAATCAATTAATTTAGCGATTGTTTAGCCTAAAAATAAAAATAAGCCAGCTAAATGGCCAGCTTATTTTATTAAAATAAAATATTAGTTTATATTTTTAATGCCCTTACACTTTGGATACTTTGAACAACCTAAGAATAAGTTGCCATATTTATTTCTTCTAATAACCATTGGTGCACCACATAATGGACATACCTCATCAGTTGTTTGTGAAGCAGCTTTTATTTCAGTGCTGTTTTTAATTGTATTTTCAAGTGTATTATAGAATTCTTTAAGAAAATCTAGCTTTTTCATCTTGCCATCAGCAATTTTATCTAAATTTTCTTCCATGTTTTTAGTATAATCTATGTTAATAATATTATTAAATGTTCTATCTAAGAAAGCAGCTAATTGCATACCTCTTTCAGTTGGAACAATAGCTTTATCTTGAAGTTCAGCATAGCCTCTTGATTGACTTAAAACAGTTTCAACAATTGTGGCATATGTAGATGGACGACCAACATTTGTAGCTTGCAGCTTTTTAATTAAAGTAGCTTCTGTATATCTTGCTGGTGGTCTAGTTTCTTTTTTAACATCATCAAGGGAACATTTTTTAAGTTCTTCGCCTTTGGTAAATGTTTCTTTAACAACTCCATTTTCCTCTTTGTCATCGTCATCTTTATAGCTATATACTTCACGATAACCTAAACTTGTAATTTCATTAGAGGTTAAGATAAATTTTTCACCATTATTATCTATTAAGTATTGTGTTTCAGAAATCTTAGCATTTGGAAGAGCTGCAGCAATAGTTCTTTGCCAAATAAGCTTATAAACTTTTTGATTTAAAGCATTTGGGTCAAGTTTTGCATACTTTTCTGGTGTAACAGCTGGGTCTGTAATTCTTAAACACTCATGGCCAGCTTGGGCTGTTTCTTGTTTCTTACCAACACGAGGTTTAGTCCATGCTTTTTTACCATAAGTAGTTTCAATATAATTTTGTAGGATAGGGATAAATTCAGGAGCAAATTCTGTATCATCAGTACGCATATAAGTAATTGAGCCAGCTTCAAATAGTTTTTGAGCAATAGCCATAGCATCTTTAACTTTTAGGTTTAATTTACTTGCAGCTTCTTGTTGGAATGTTGCAGTACAGAAAGGTGGTTTTGGAGCCTCTTCTTTTGTTTTAGATTTAATAGCTTCAATAACATATTTGCCTGTACAATTCTTTTTAACAGCATCAACTTCTTTTTGTGATTTTAAGTGATCTATATTTCCAATTTTTTCATTGCCAGCATATTTTGCTTTAAATTTTGTATTATTTTTAACAAAGTTTAGATAAATATCAAAATATGTTTCAGGCTTAAAGTTTTGAATTTCACGTTCACGATCTGCAATAAGTTTAAGGCCAACTGATTGACATCTACCAACAGATTTAGCACCAACATAAGTTTTAGAAATTGGGCTTAGTCTGTAGCCAATCATTTTATCAAGTGTCATTCTAGCTAAACCAGCATCAACTAAATTATCATCCATAGGAATAGGATTTTCAATAGCATGAACTACTGCTTTAGGAGTAATTTCATGTGTTACAGCACGTCTATATTTAGTTTTTGGGATCTTTAAAAACTTCACCAAGCTCCAACTTATAACATACCCTTCACGGTCTGGGTCGGTCATTAAATAAACTAAATCAGCAGTTTTAATAGCATCTTTTAGTTTATTTACAACTTGATGCTTATCATCGGCCACTTCCAAGTTTAGTTCAAAATCTTTGCTTGGACTAATGCCAGAGTTATAGTAGCTTCCGCCATCAGCTAAGTGCATAATATGGCCAACAGAAGCAGTAACACTTACATTATAACCAGCATTTTTAAGATATTCTTTAATGTGGGCTACTTTGTTTGGTGATTCAACAATTACTAGAAGCTTTTTACTTTTTAAATCTTCTGCCATAAAGTACCTCCTAATAATTATTTAGCAATTTTATCATTGCACTCCTTAATAGTATCTTGTAATTTTTCTTCAAGAATTTGCCTTATAAGCGCTGAAATAGTAACATCACGTTTAAAAGCTTCAATACGAAGGGCTTCACGTAATGTGCCTGGAATTTCTAAACTAATAATTTTCTTTTCCATATTATTTGCCTCCCTTATTTAATTCTTCATAAATTAAGTTGGCAAGAGTATTTCCTTCAGATACAATTTGAAGCATAAAATTTCTTGTGCGGTTATCTTTTACAGTATAATAACCAACAATTTTTCTGCTATTAAACATTCTACCTGTTTGGTTTCCTTCATCATCAGTTTGAATAATACCGACAATTACTTTGTTGAAATTTTTAATGTATTCTTCTTTCATTATTTCTTCCCTCCAGCACGTTTTTGTCTCTTAGCTAGCGCTCTTCTGGTTGCTCTATTAAGTTTTGGTGTATCTTCAACAACGGTAATACGACCATTAATAACTTCTTCAGTTGCTTTTAAATTATTATATCTTTGTGCAAGCTCTGGGTGGCTTTCAATAGCTTCTTTATATTTTTTAGATAATGTAGGAATATATGTATCTTTATAATATGCAATAATTTCTTGCATTTCTTCATCAGTTGCATCATATAAAGAACCATCTTCTTTAACATCTGAAACTAGGCCAAGTTCATCTGGTGTAACACCATCTAAAAGCTGTGCTTGCTGATCAAAAATTCTAGCAGCAGGCCCTAAGAGCTTGTTATCCTCATATTTAAATTCATCTGTATAATAAACAACAGTAACTTCTTCTGGTCTATTAATTACAATTTCTTTACCAGGCATACTAGCACAAGTTTCAGGGGCAATAATACTTCCAGACTTCTTTGTAATAATTGGATTAATAAAAGTTTTAATTACATCATTAAATTTGATACAAAAAATTCTTGCATTAATACCAATTTGTGGAGCAGATAAAGCAAGCAAATGTTCATCTGCATTCAATTCTTCTTTTAATTGGGCAATAATAGAAAGCCCTTCTTCTTTTTCAACACCCTTATCAGTTAAAAACTCAAGTGGTTTAACTGGTGTTTTTAATGATTCAATATCTGTTATAATTTTTGACATCTAAAACACTCCAATTTATATACTATATTATTATACAATAAATTTTAATAAATTATTAAATTATTAAATTATTAAAAAAATTATTCTTGGGTTAGTTTTTAGTTTTCACCCAAGAATAATCTTATTTTTTATCCTCTTCTGTTAGTTTTGTAAGCTCTGCTCTAAGGTGTTTTAACAGGCTTGTGTTTTCATCAATTACAGACTGCTCATCAGCATGTAGCTCTTCAAAGGCTTTAACAAGATCACTGTTAGCTTTTTTATACTTTTCTTTTTTAGCTTTTCTTCGAGGTGCTTCAATAAGAAACATGATATAAGCTAATCTATCACAATTTATTTTAACTTGTGCTAAGTCATCTTGAACAGCAACTAACTTATCTTCAGTAATATGTCCATCTTTAAATGCTTGTTCAAAATCTGCCATATCATTTTTTAACTCGACATATTGTTGAAACATTTTAAGATAATATTCTTTTACATCAATTAATGCCATAAAAATCCTTTCAATTATAGACTATTTAAGAATGCCATTGATATTGCTGGAATATAGGATAACCCTTCTTCAATATCTATTTCCTTAGCTTCTGTTAAACCTTTCTTTTTATCATTTAAGAATAGATCAATTTCTTTAAATAGCTTCTTTTCACTATAGGTCATTTTTGAATAATATATTTTAAATGTTGGAACGAGCATTTCAATATCAGGACAGATAGGGCCAAATTCTAAAATATGAGTTTTTCCCATAACTGTTTTAAGAATTAAATAATGCTCATTACCTTCACCATCAATACCTTGAATACAAGTATTTCCAAAATCTGCAATAGTTAATGATTGAGCATATTGTTCACGTAAATCAAAGTCAAATATCATTATTTTTCGCCTATTTTAATATAATATTTATCATTATCAAAATCAGCAATTAAGAAAATATTATAAGTAACATTGCTTTCATCTAATTCAAAATAATTAGTTACTTTTGTAGTAGATTTTGTGCTATTTGTTTGAAAATTTGGATATTCTGTATTGATAGCATTTTCGTCAAGAAGTGTATACATTCTTGCATATTCATTACTATCTTTTAGGGGAATAACATAAAAATGATTTTCATATTTTCCATCAGCTTTTAAGTCAAGCCTTTTTAGTATAGCAGTAATATCATCAATCATTTATTTGTCCTCCTCTTTGGAAGTATAATTAGCATCAACAACTTCTTCTTCAGAGCTATCAATTATAGTTGTATCTTGACCTGTTGCAATACCATGTAAAATATCCATAACAGCATTTTTAACACGTTCACGAGATTCACGGCTTAAGTTTGTTTGGCCATCTTTTACATTAACTGAGTTATCTTGTTGGTTAATTTGAATTAATGGAGCAACTTCTGTGGCGCCACTAACTTGCTTTTGTCCACGCTCAATGATATCTTGGACAACTTTTAAGCCATCAAGTAATTCTTTATTAGAAATTTCATCAGGACGTTCAGAAAATCTTGTAATTGCTTGCTCTGTAATTACATCTAAGAGATCACTTAATTTATTAACTCTAACAATAGTTTTCTTATTTTGATTAATATTAAATAAATAAGTTAAATCTTTTGCTTTATTAACATCATTTTCAGCAATAATTTGGTTAATTATTTCAAGTGATTCTTCATTTAAATTTTTTGTATTAGCAACTAATGCTGTAGTAACATCAGCTGGTGTTTCTTCTATTTGTTCAACTTTCTTTTCTTCTTCAGCCATTTTTAATTTTCATCACAAATTTTCATTAGCTTTTCAATTAGTGTTTGTTCTAAAACTAATTCTAATGGGTCAATTTTGTCTGTGATGCTCCTTTTAATTATAGCCTTTAGTTCTTTGCCCGGAATAAATTTGCATTGCATATCAGTTAAACTAATACTTAATGTTCCAAGGCCAATATTTAACACAATAGCTTCATCTTTATTAATTAAGGCATCATGAACAGCACTTCCAATACAAAGAATTTCTTTACTAATTAATTCTGTTAATGCTTTGTTTGGAACCTTTGTGGCAGAACTTAAATCTGCAATAATGTTGGATTGTGTAACCATATTTTGTACTCCTTAGTCAATTGCTTTCAAAACTTTAAGTGGATCTTTTCCATATAATACCCAAGAGCTATTTTCTAACTCTTTGATATAGGCTTTAAATGATTGGTCAAGCTTATGTTCAATGCAGCTTGCCATAATATCATATTTAGTATATTTGTTTGCGAAGATACTTTCAATAAATAATAAGCGAGTTTCAAATGTTCTTTTTGCTTCATCAAACTTTTGTATTTTATATTCTTTAGAAGGCATTTTTTTGAACTCCTGATCTATTAATATTATACTCGCTAATAATTGGAAGTATTTTTAAGTATAGCTCAGTAACTGTTTCACGTTGTTTAGCAGTTAAGCCAGTAATTTTTTCATGAGCAGCTATAAATGATAAACCATCTACATTAATATATTGATATAATAATAGTGCATCTGACATAATTACAAATTCTTCTTCTGTTGGAATTGTAATTGTTTTGCCTGCAAAGTATGTAAATAATCTTGTAATATTGCTGCCATCAAGTAGATAACATAATTCACTTAATACTGCATATTCTGGAACATCTTGAATTTTATATAGCAAGAAGAGCATTAAGGAATAAACATCTGATAAATGTAAACTGTTTAAATTTGCGCTGATACTAGTCTTCATAATCTACAAAGTCTCCTTCTGGATTGGCTATTAATCTTTCTAAAATACGATCGTCAGGAACTTCATAGCAGTCGAGTAAATCATTTTTCAACTTGGTATAAAATTCTTTAATTAATACCTTCACATAACTTGCCATTGATTTTGGTAGTTTCCAGAGGAAGATTGTATTTAAATCATATGTTAATTGATTTTTCGTTTTTAAACTATATACGCAGTTAAGCAATAATGAAATCTTAAGTTTCTTATAGTCTAATGAATCTGGTGCAAATGGTGAGCTGGCTAATATTTCATCAATAATCTTAGGACAGCTTATAACAGTATCCCTGATATATTCAACTGTTAATGCAGCAGAATCTTGTGAAGCAGCAGCCAATGATTTTAATTGCTCTTTGTAATTGAATGCATCAAACTTTTTAGATGTAAATTCTTCTGAAATAATTTCATTATACTCTTTTCTTTGGTACTCAACTTTCATTGGGTATAAAAGAGCTTTTGTATAGTTTAAGGAAGATTTAATTGGCCTAATCTTTTTTCCTTTAATTATTTTGCCTTGGTTTTGATAATTTTTTCTAATAGCGAAGAACAAACGACTTGCAGAATAAAAAGCATAGCCATCATAATCTTCAAACTTTTGGAACATACGTTTTTTAATGGCTAATGCTTTAACAAGTAGCCAAAGATAATTATATATAGTATTTTCAACATCAGGATACTTGCCCTCTTCAGCAAGTTTTGGGATGTTAGCATCTATATACATACAGAGCTCAGTATATTTTAAGTCGCCCGGTTTTTTTCAGATCATATTTTAATCACTCCCGTTAATAAATATCTATTTATTATATTATACAATAAAATGCAAAAAATAATTTTTTAGCTAAATTACTGCACTTATTCCATTTTCATCTTTGACTACAAGTATTTCAGAATCATAGCCAATATTTAATGAATCAGCATGGTGTGAAATAATAAAGATGCTTTCAATATCTTTTAGCTCAGATGAAATTAAGTTTAGAATTCTATCTGTTGCAACTCTGTCTAAGTTATCAAAGATTTCATCAAGAACAAGAATATTTGCACTATAGTTTAAATATACACTTAATAGGTCACGAAGAGCTAATTGAAGAATAATATCTACTCTTTGTTTTTCACCACCTGATAAGTTTTCCATTAATTTATTACAGTAGGAAATATCAAGAGCATTACCGTCAAGATAAACATTAAGTTCACGTGTACCAAAAACTAATTCACTATAATCTTTTGCTCTTTTGTCTAAATATGTAATAATATTAGTTAATAAGTAGCCTCTAAAATCACGTTTAACTAATGTATCCATCTTACGTAAAACGGCTAAATGTTCAGCTATTTCAGCATTAGCTTGGTCTGTAATTTGAATTGCTTTTTCTAAGTCAGCAATATCTTTTTCATACTTCTTAATGTTTAAAGCTAATGTTGTTAAATGTTTTGTATCATTTTCTTTTTTGAAGCTTAATGTTCTAATTTCATCTTCTTCTAAGTTAATGAAGTGTGAAATATCAGTATCATTATTTTTTAATCTTGTAATTTCTTTTTTTGCTTCAGTTAACTTTGTATTTGCTGCAGAAATATCTGCATCATATCTTTGGTTAATTTCTGTAGTATATTGAGCATTTTTCTTATTGCAGTCAGTTATTTTATTACTACATGCTGAAACTTTTTTGGTTAATGTTTCAACAAGCTTTTTCTTATCTGTAATATCTGGCTTATAACCAGGCTCAAATGGTCGCTTACAGGTTGGACAAACATCAGGCATTGCTTCTACATGAGCAATTTCTTTTTTAACACTTGAAAGCTCTGCATCTACCTGGGACTTTTCACCAATAAGTTCGCGATATTTTTTATTATAGTTTTCAGCTAATAAGGAAACTTCACCAGCTTTTTGACTTGTAAGCTCTAAAATCTTTTTATTTAATTCTTCTACAATTTTTTCAGCAGCAGAAAGCTCTTTAGTATTAGCTGCAAGATCTTTTTTAAGCTCTGCTAATTTATCTGTATGAATTTTTATTTCAGCATTATAATCAATAGGCTTAAATTCAGCTAATTCATTTTGGGCTGTTTCTAATGCTTTTTGGGCAGTTCCTAATTGTGTTTTATTTACAAGAATACTATCTTCATATGTTCTAACTTGTTTATCTAATTCTAATTGACGGGCTTGAATTCTATTTTTAATATCTTCAATCATAAAATCAGATTTAGTTAATTTTTCAAGTAATTCCTTACGACCACTTGGGCTAAATGCTGAAAATTTATGCGGCATTCCTTGGCCAATAATAATAGTTGAGGCAATTAAATCCTTAGTTAAGTCTGGAAGTAATTCACCTAAGTGCTTTTCACTTTCACGAATACCTTTACCAGATTCATCATTTCCATCTTTAATAATTTTTAAGTCAGATTTTGGTGTATGATGGCGTGTAATAATATAGTCTGAACCATCTACTGTTAAATATAAAGTTACATAACAAGTATCATCATCTTCAATATTAATGTTTCTAAGATGCGAAGTTAAGCCGCCAATAGTTTCACCTGTTAAAGCATAACAAATAGCAGACCACAAAAAGCTCTTTCCTGAACCATTAGAAAGGGCGTTATCTTTTTTATAATTATTTTTACCTGAAACTAAACAGAAGCCTTTATTTCTTAATTCTACTTCTGCATGGCCATAGCTTCCAAAGTTATGTAATATAATTTTATTATAAATTAAACTATTCATAGGCTAATGTAAACTCCTTTATATGTGCTGCTATTATTGACTGCATAACTGCTAAGTGTTTGTATGCTTCTTCCATTTCTTGCTTTCTAACTTCAGCTTCTTCAGCAAATGCACAGTTTTGTAAATGTGTTAAGTAAATCATATATTCTTGAACTGTAAGCTGTAAGGCAGAAACAAGCTCAGCTTTCACTTTATCAGTCGTTAAGTCGTAAGAAAGTAGGCAATAATCACGTAAATATTGTAAACATAATGCATCATATTCCAAATTATAATAAATATATGTTTTTTTCAATTTTGCTTGTACTTTAAAAGCATTTTCGTAATATTTACATATTTTTTTATACTTTTTTCTAAATGCTTTTGATATTTTCATTATTTACAAACCTCAGCCAATTCAGTTGCTAAAACAGTTGTATTATTAATTTTATCTTTACAGAATTCAATAAACTTTGCTAAGTGGTCAACAGTTAATTCATCAAGTCTATCGGCCATAACTTCAGTACTTCTATTAATAACAACCAATCTTGTAGTTAATGTTGTATGTGCTTCTTTAAACTTTGCGATTGCTTCTTTGACATCATCAACAAGTGTATTTAAACATTTTACTGATATTGCAGCATTATCTTTAAGTTGATCAAATACAGCTAAATCTTTCTTATCAAAAATTTCAAGCTTATAAACGTTAAGAGCATATGGGTTTTCAATAAGAGTAATTTCTAATGTATCTGTGTCTAAAATAGCAATTTGATGTTTATATAATAAAGCATTTTCACCAAAGTTTTGTCCAGTTAAATTGCCAAGGTTTAAAATTTTAGGTGTAATATAGCCACCATTATGTAAATGACCATTAATAAATAAGTCACAGTTTTTATCAATTTCATCAATATCAACACCTGTTTGTGATGTAATGCTTCCCATTTGAACACCTTTAATATCATTATGTGATAATACAATATGCTTTTTAACTGAGGCATCAAAAGATAATGTTTCAGTTAAAGGCTTTCTATTACTTTCAATAATATAAGGTAAAAATAGTACTTGTGTATCACCTAATTTAATTGTTGTAGGTGTATCAATAATTTTTGTATTAGCTCTTTGTAAAACAGTTGTTGAACTAAAAACTAAATCATTAAAACTTGATTCATGATTGCCAATTAAGAAATAATGTTGAATATTACTCCATTTAATTCCTCTTAGGCCTGTTATTTCTTCATCGGTTAAAACAGGTTTATCAAAAAAATCACCGAGGCAAGCAATAGCATCAATATTATGTTCTTCTGCATAACGTTCAATCCAATTAAGTGAATCTAATTGGTTTTCAATTCTAGCACTATATTTATTACCTCTTGTTCTAATAATTGAGGAGCTTGTTGAATAATGATTATCTGTAAATAAAAGTCATTTCATCTATATTAGCCTCCTTGTGGGCAAATTACTACAATATATTATACAATATAAAAAGGCGAATTTCTTCGCCTTTATTTAATTTATAGCTGCTAGCTAATCAGCTACGATTGCTTTGATATTTTCATTAAGTGGAATTTCATAGTTTAATGTGTCATAAGCTAAATCAACAAGTTCTATGAATTCACAAAAACGTGGATAATCACAGATATATGTTTGAAGTCTATCTGTAACGGTCCTAATATAACAATTTTTAGTTATTTTGTCTGGTCTAATGTATGCAATAATTTCAGGATCTTCATCTTGAAGCTTTGCATAAATAGCTAATCCTTCTTCAGGCACTAGTGTGCTCAATTTTCCCCAGACATCTTTTACTTTAATTAAATCAAGTAATAAATGTTCTGTTTCTTTTTTTGGCATAGATTATTCCTCTACAGTTAAATAGTTTGTGACCATTTCTGCCATATGCGTTAAAGTTGTTAACGGGTATGACTTTAAAATATCATGAATGTCACTTGTATATACATCCCTAAAAGATGAATGGCAAATTGCTTCAATTTGTTCATCATTTAAGTCAATAAACTTTCTTGCAATCATAAATGAACTAAAACCTAAATCACCGAATGTTGGGCGTTCTTCTTTAGTTCTATAAGCTAGCACTTTTTCCCATTCACCAGTTTCATCATTTTTGACATTTCTGGAATATGGTTCATACATTTCAGCTCTATATAAATCTTTAAATAATGCAACTTTAATTACATCTTCTTCTGAATACTTACCTGGGAAATATGCATTACATAAAACACCAAGTTCATGACAAAGCATTAATGCTTGTTCACATAAGCCACCAGAATAAGCTCTTGTATATTGAGCCGTATATGGTTTATCAAAATAATTGATAGCATCTAAGTATTTTGTAAGTTCAGTTAAATCAATATTAAGTTTCGTTAATAGCTCAATAAATTTAACTTTGTTTGAATATTTCTTTTCATCTGTTAACATGGTATCACCAACTTTAACCTTTCTATATTCTACTATATTATACAATGATTTTTTAGCTATTTTAGCAAAATATTGCCAAATTTTATTTTATCATTGCTGCCTGTACAAGCGCCAATCGCAAATACACCCGGCACTAGTTTTGAGCCATAATGCTTATTAACAATATAATAACCATATTGGTCTATTTCAATCATGCCTTTACTTAAACAAGGTACTTCAGCAATTCTATTTGTACTTGCTAATACATATTGGCATGGTACCTCAGCATATGTATCAAGAATAACTTTATAGAGGACGTTCATATTATTGTGCACAAACTCTTTAACTGAACAAAGTGGCATAATATGAATATTTGGAGTTTCTTGCAACTTTTGTTTAAGCTCTTCAGATATTGGCAATTTAAGAAGCTTTGTACAAATATATATTTCCTTAAATTTGGTTGCTAATAACAAGGCATGTTTTACTCCAGCCTCTGTGTCATCAATAATAACTAATTTATGATATTTTCTGGTATTTTTAATACTGTTAATATTATAATATATACCATTTTTACAATCACTTTTGACTGGAGTATGACGTGTACCTGTAGCTAAAATAACATTTTTTGTACAAATAGAGCTGCCATCTTCTAAGTAGAGCATAATAAGCCCGTGCATATAACCAGAAAAGATAACATTGCCGGTTAAGTATGGAATTTTTGCAAATGTTCTTTTAAAGTTATCAAAGTGTCGGCTAATTAGAAGGATGTTTAGATTTTTAGCAAAGAAGTATTTAGCTGCTTCAATACCTTCATCACTTGCTCCAACAATAACCACATCATATAATTTTTGTTGCATAGTTTACCTCTTATTTTCTAAACTCAGCTAGATACTTTTCACGAAGCGAAATAATATCTGTTTTATATGGATAAGATTTTGTTTCTTTATCACGATCATTTCTAAATAATTGTCTACAGAAACCATAGAAATAATTAGCTTGGGCTGATTGAAGTGCGCCAGTTCTACCATAATTTCCACATCTAAGAGTTTGATCAGCAACGCCCCTCATATGTTTCCAGAAATTATAATAACCTGTTTTTAATTTTGTCATAAAACCAGAAGCATCCACAAAAACGAAACCCTCAATATATTCACCATTATACTTATATTCTTCATCTTGGGCTTCATTATAAAGATTTCTAAATTCATCATAATCTTTTATTTCAAATGCTAATTCTTTAACCGGGCAGCCAATATAAGCAGCAGCCTCTTTTAATGAGTAATAAGTTCTAGCTTTATAATTTAAAGTATTTTCAATAATATCTAATAATACTATTTTGCTTTTTGGATACTTAATAATGTGTGGGTCATGTTCAATATCAACACATTCAAATACTGCTGAACATGGAATACCATCATTATAATTTGTTCTTAAAAGGTCTAATAATTTTTCTTTATAAGGTTCAAGTTGAGCTTTAATATATTCAACATAATCGCCTTTATTTGTGGACTTAGAAGCAATAAATAAATCATCATTTTTATAATCATAAGATACTATTGCTAAAAATCCATTTTCTTTTACATAGGCTTGGACTGGAAATTGAAGTCTATTTTTAAGTGCAATCATTTCAGTTTCATGAACTTCATTAATTCTAAAAAACTTTTCATATGAGCGTGCCATAATCTTTTTATTTTCAGTATCTAAGAATAAGCCACGTGCTAAAATAGTTTGTTTATTCCAGTTAGCATCATAGAAAGCTTCACGGGTAAAATTGAAAGAAGAAACTCCATTACCTAATTGTTTTTCTTGGACAAATTTATTTAATCTAAGATAATCAATAGCTTCTTCAACTGTATCAACTTTTCTTTCTTCAATAATAGCATCCTCAGTAATTGGTTGGCAGTTATGTAATTCAACTATATTCCAGTGTGTTCCAGTAACTAAACCAACTTCAGGGTGACCAAAAGCCCAACCATTGAATGTATCGGAAGTAAGTTCAACAATTCTTAAATTACCACCAAATTCAACTTTGCCTTCAAGATTATAAACTCTATCAGCTATTTCAGTTGGATCTTCATGTGTATTTCTATGGCCATGAATTAAATATTGATTTTCTTTAGTTTCAGTCATCCAAGTTTCAGCAATTGTTTGGTAGTCATTATATGTTCCAACACCATGAATAAAAGCTTCTGTTGGTAAATAAACTAAATTATTATTCATATGTGGAATACCTGCATGGCAAGCTAAAACTTCTATACCATTAAACATAAAGTGAGACATTTGACGAACTTTTCTATAGAATATTCTAGCCATTTTTTGGTCAAAACCGCCTGCAATAAGTTGTGGTTTTGTTTTGTCTTCAAACTCTCTTGATTTGGCTGGAACATTATTTCCATAGTCTCTAAGCCAGCGTTCATGATTGCCTTCTAACAAGCATACATTTGGCTTATTCATAATAGAATAGATAAACTTCATGACTTCAGCATTTTGATTGCCACGGTCCACGAAATCGCCTAAAAAGATATATGCTGTATCATCTTTAAGTCCTTCTTTGAAATCAGGATATTGCATCAAAGTATCATAACAGCCATGAATATCGCCAATAAAAACAACTTTTCTATATTGAGATAAATCTATAGGTTTTTCTAAGATTTTATCTAATTCATCCGGTTTAATTACATCAACTCTGCTTGGAACTGGCTGTGTAGCAAAACGAGCATAAATATTTTTAATGCTTTCTTCTGGAACCCATTTCATTTCTGGGCGCATTCTATTTTGTTTTAAGCAAGTTTCAAGAGGAACATCAGTAAAATCAACAACATAGGTTCTATATCTATATTGTTCAGCTAATTCTTTATATTGTTGAATATCTTTTGTTTTAGAGGCAGTTGCATCCAATACTGTTAATTCACCACGTTGCATTCTATATTCAAGTAATTGAAAAATAATCTTCCAGGTTTCTTTTTCAACTTCATTATTTCTTGCAATAGCAGTATGGCCATCAGCTTGAAGATCTCTGGAAGCACACATAATACGAATATCATCTGGGCAAAGAGTATAATCTTCTAAATGATTATTTTTAACCCAAGTTGATTTTCCGGCACCAGGTGCACCACGTGTAATTAATAAGGTACGCATAACAAAAACCTCCTAAATTTTTATCTACAATATATTATACAATAAAAAAGAGCTGGATTAGCAGCTCTTTTTAATATTTTTAATGTTTTTTAACTATTTTTTGAGGTTTGCAAAGTATGCTTTTTTCTCTTCCATACTTAGGACAACAAATGCTTTAAAATCAGCATAAGTTGCTTTCTTACTTCCTCTTGCAGCCATAGCTAATTGCCAAGATTCAAAGTTATGATATTTGTCTAATAAACCTGCTTGTGCAAAAGCTCTTACCATTGGCTTGTATTCTTTAAACATGTGCTTTTTTGGGCCATGTTTTTTACGAAGTCCACTACCAGCGCTTGCTTTTTTACCCTTACCTTTTGCCATAATTATACTCCTTTACCAATATATAATTTAGCATACAATTTTTAAAGGTATCTGTTATCCCACTCTTCAATTAAAACACGGCTTTCTTTAATATTTTCATGATCAATTAAATAATCATAAAAAATGCCATTTCTTTCTATATTAATATTTACAATTAATTCACATGCACAGCCTAATTTTTTAACAACTGCATTAAGTATTTGTTGACATTCAGGTTTTTCTAATTCTGGGCCATCTTCAACACGCTCATTTCTGATAAGGCCATCAACTAACCATTTAAGTTCTTCTTCCATAATGTTAATCCTCAAAATAATTATAGCTAATTTTTTATAGCCTTAACATAGCTTCAATTTTTTCAATTTCTGTTAACTGTTTTTCTTCAGTTTCTTGTAGTTCTTTACCTATTTCTAACGGATAGACAGTAATACATTTGGTACTAGTAGAAGCAAATACAAAAACATAGCCTTGATATAATTTAATACGTCTATGGGTACACTCTTGCCTTGCAGTAATAAAATCTTTGACAGGTCCTGGTTGTAAATTACCAGCAGCAGTACCATAGCGGGAAGCTAAACGCATCATTTCACGAGCTTTCTTTTTGCTCCAACCACAACGTTCAGCAGCACGTATATATGAATGATCTGTGTTCTGTGTTTTTACTCTACTCATAATATAATATACAGCTTTTTAAAATAAAAAGTAGCAAATTAATGCTACTTTTATAATAATTTTTTAAAGCCGATTAAATATTTGCACCATTAGCTAATGCAACAATCTTTTCAACTTCAAATGGTCTAACAACTTTTTGAATTGCAGTGCCATCTTCAGCTATTTCTGGTTTGAAATTAGCATCAAATACAACATCAGCTTCTTCTGGTGTAGCAACAACTTCACTTGCTCTAAATGAAGCAATTAAGCCAGCATTTAATTCAAGTTGAGCTGGGTCAAGTAACTTAGCAATTGGAGCAAAGTTCTTACCGTTAACAACTCTTAATTCTTCGTCTAAAAGTTGATTTAAGATAACAACTTCATTAGTTGCTAAATCTAAGGCAAAAGCCATAAATGCTCTTGTATCACCCTTAACATGAATTTTTAATTCAATGTTTTTTGGGTCCCAGGCTTGTGTATTAAAGTTTTCTTTATTTTGATAACCACAATAAATTTCGCCTTGGTTTAAATTAGAGCAGAAGCCATGGAAAGCTTGAATTACATATCTAATGCCTCTTCTATGAAGAGCTTCAACATCAATATCATAATATTCAGAGCCAGTATGATTTCTATTATCGCCAGAAAATAGGACATCATGACCAAATGGTTTTCCAGAATAGTTGCCGAAATACATGTAGCTTAATTTGCCAACATTATCAACAAAAATTAAGGAAGCATCAATATCAAATGCATCTTTCCAATAAACGAAAGTACGAACTTTATTTGTTGGAAGTGGAAGTCTAGAGCTTGTTGGTAATACATCAATACCTTTACCAGTAGCTGATGTATTAACTGGGACACCAATCTTGAAGAAATCTGGTGAAATATAGACTTTGCCTAAAGAATCAAAGGCACGATAGCCCTCTTCAATTTTAACAAGGCAAGCATCATGAATAAGCTTTCTTGTGGCATCATTTAACTTAGATTTACGCCAAGTATGTTCATATTCAGTTTCAATATGATGTTTGACTAATCTATTTTTAGTAAATGTAAAGGTACGAGCTTCCCCATTATCAGCCATTAATGTGGACATAATTTGGAAAAGAACAAGTGGATTTTTAGCTTTAAGTAAGCCTAAAATATCTAAAGCTGTTTGTGGGTCAGCTCTTGAAATAAGCATCTTTAAGTTTCTTTCTAAAAGAGAACCATTAGCTGCATAAATCTTAGCTGCACCTAAAACATCACCTTTATTAAGGGCTTCTTGAGCTGCTTTATATGGTGAACGAGCATTAGAGGCTTCTTTAACTTTGCCTTGTGCACCAACTTTAGCAATTAAAGTATTAAAATACTTAGCTTGCTTTTTAGACATTGGGCAATCCTTAACATAAGGAATAGCTGCTCTAATAAGGTCAGCTGTTTTAGCATCAAGCATAAGTTTAGATTTTTCACCGCAGCGAGTAACTGAAATCTTAACTAAATCTTTTTTGAATAAAAAGCGTGCAAAAGAAGCATCTTTTTCAAGTAATTTAATAGCATTATCACCACATGCGACTTCAAAGTTTTGATAATAACCATGTTCAAATAACCAGATAAATTCTTCTTCTTCATCAAGAGCCCATGGGCGAGTATAAGCACAGTATGCTTTAGCAATATCAGCTAAAACAACATCAGCTTCTTCTGCAGTTAAAATCTTGAACTCACGAAGTTTAAGTTCATCACCTTGCTTATATTCAGGGAGATTCTTTTCAAAGATCTCGACTCTATTATAGATACCTGTGCCAGTTTCAACTAAAAAGTAAGAAACTAATTGTTCAATAAGTAATTCTGCACAAGAAAAATATTTAGTATCTTGTGGGTTTTTGTAGAAAGATGCTGGAACACTAAGCTTATAAACATCAGCAATTTCTTTAACGCTAATATCGCTTAAACGTTGTGGCTTATCAACTACAATACCAAAGTTAGCTAAAAGATATGCATTATAATATGCAACTTTTACTTTATCTTCTTCAGCAATTGGAGCTGCAAGTAAGTAATGTCTAGAAATTAAGATTTTTTGAATGTTTGTCATAATGACCTCCGAAAAAATAAACAGCCTTTAATATGCTAGTTACCCCAAGTATTAACACATTAAAAGCTGTTTAATTACTTGGCCGAACTGTTTTTAACACATTCTTATAAATAACCAGAAATAAGTATCGGCTCTATTGTGGATCCTTTCAGTTTTCATCCACATTAATATTATACAATAAAAATTTTAAAAGTAAATAAAAAAATAAAAAAGATTCTAAATAATATTTGAACTAACTAACTTGCAGCCTATTTCTTTTTAGATCATTTGTTCTAAAGCACTGAAGAAATAAGTATAGTTTCCGCCCTTTTTGCTTATGTCATAGTCAGTTGTTTCTGACATACCCAAGATTCCTTTATATCAGGTTTCAGGCATAAGTCGTACTGCTCAGGTAAATATTATTTAGAATCTCTTCTAATTATAAATGAATTGTTAAGGGCATTAAATTCTATTAATATAAAATCTAACACCCTTATGATTAGAATATTTACGCTCATGCTTATCACATTCAGTGCATTCTAATTGAATACCATGTGAAGAAGCATAATTATTCATGTAGATTTCGGCTTCTTTTCTAGTTAAGAAGTAAGCTGGTTTACAATCTACACCATCAGCATAAACGTAATATTCATGTGGAACATCTGTTGTTCCATAAAGTGTAAATCCTAACATTCTATACCTCCATAGTTTAACGTCATTTCGGACTTGAAGGCAACCAGGATTTACGATTTATCGCCATGGATATAAATCCTATTATATTTTATTAGAAAAACAATGTTAGTACAAGACATTGTGAACAGGGACAACGTTACCCGAGAACTATGATCAACAGCCAGGCTGGCCTACTATAATTCTTACATTGCCTTGGGATATACGTTTTCACCGACTCTGCACATTTCCACGGTTAGTTTCTTACCCAATTCCCACAAACGCTCTAAATGGGCTATCGACGTATAACTCCTGTGCTCTCTTTGTAGTTTTACCAGACACTATAACGGAATCGATGTTCTTTAACGTCAAGACTAGCGAAGTCCGGCTTTTTCGATTAACAGACGGGAGGCTCAACCCTCCTTGCAACCATAACGGCTGGAGTTCCCTGGCTTTATCACTCTCTATACCAAGTAGCTTATATTTCTATAAGTGTTTTCGCAATTTTAATCTTGGTTAATTACCTATTAATTAATAGCTTTAGGCTAAACTGACGTTTAATAGGCTGAGGTAGTCCACTTACTTGATAGATACACACATATTAATGAGAGACGGATTATTTTGTGTTATTGCTGTTATGCCGTCTTTCTCTTGCAATATTTTTATATTGACCACAGCTCACTATCAAACAACATTCAGTACCAGGTGGTGGAACTAATAAGCAGGTAGTGTGAATTGCTTCATTTGCCTGCAGTCCTTATATTATTTAGTTTCACAGAAACTGGAAACTGCCGTTAAGGGACCGGGAAATAAATATACCCATTTATTAACGTAGTAGTGGGTGCATACGGGTTGTATAGTTTTCCTTCTATAATAAGCAGTTTAAGGACATGCTTAGGTCGTCTCTTCGGGAGTAGAACTTTCGTTCGGCGTCCTCTGGACCTATCAGAGTTGAAACTCAATAGGGCGGCGGCATAAAGCGGCCTCGTAAGTTATGCTATTTGATAATAGCATCCAGGTGCCATTGCTATACCTGATTATAGGCTGGTGACCTCACTATGTTTCTGGGGAGAGGGGAATAATAAATACCTCCTGGGCCACCTAAACTTATATTATCTCCCTACCGGACTAAATTAGCCAAGGGAGCAGTTGTTTTTCTCACATTGGTAGACAACTTTAACCCCAACCCACCAGTTAAGCGCATTGCTGCAAGAAACATTCGGTGTGAGTACCCTATGTTTTCATAAATTTACCAATAAACTTTATTTATAGACGCTTAGGCTTTTCGTCAGCTTCACCTTCTGCTTTCTCGGAAGTTCATAATGGTGCAAGTGCTTTTTAAGCTCTAATAAGAAGCGGGCGAACCCGCAGCCGGTAAATACTCCGACTCTCTAAATGCAGCAGGCTCTTTCACGTTTTGACGTTCTAGTATTCACCCTGGTTACTGCTGCATGGGTGTTTTGAGACCAGTTGAGGAGTTGCACCCCAAACTAACCATTGGGCCGGCCAGATAAGCTAGATCCCAAAGTATTTATTCTAGCGTTCCATACCTCCTATAAAGAATGTGGGTTGCATGGGTTTATATCAGACTCCATACCGTCTATAAGACTCGGCTAAACTCGTTATTTTACAACGTGCCCTCGTTGTTAATGGACTTATGCTTATTTTTGCCCAGCAAGTTTTAATAACTAGTTGTGGATATTACTTGCCAAACCCCGTTGTGCCTTTTCAAGAGTAAGCTCATGTCTAGTCATATGGCTTACTGGCTATAAGTCCGGATATATATTAAGGCTGTATTGGCGACCTCATCCTAGATATTTCAACATGTCGGGTCTGGCCTTAATATATCTTATATATAGAAACGCATTTCTGCGTAACTAGCTATATATTATACAGCAGAAAATTTATTTTTTCCTGCTGATTATTATTTTAGCTAATAAATTTTAAAATTTTTCAAAAAAAATTATTTTTCACGACACCAAACATTTCCATCTGGCTGATCATAGAACTCTGCAGCACCATCATAAATAGCAATAGCATCATAAATAGCATTAGCTGCATCTTGTTCAGCCCATTTTCTAAACCCGAAATAATATCTATACTCCATAAGCCAGCTAAGAGCTTCTTTAGGTGTCATTTTTTCAAGTTCATCTTTTGTGAAGAAGCTATATAATAAATAAATAGCAACATAATCTAAAGAAATGGCATCAGCATCATTTAAACTTGCTGCAATATTCTTAGCAATAAATTTATCTAAATCTACACCATACTTCTCTTTAGCAACTTTAGCAGCGTCAGTGTAGTCATCAAATGAAGTTAAATAATATTGATCACATTGATAAACTGTTGGAGTAAATTTAGTTTCTTTTACAAATTTTATTTCTTCTGGTGTTAATCTTTTCATATTATTCCCCTTTAGAATAGTCAATAATTACAATCATTCCAGTATATTGAATTAAATCAAAAGCTTCACCTGGAATACCTACATTAATAAAATGTTGTTTATATGTTCTATCTAAAACTGGATAAACTTGAAAACCTGTAAATGGTCTAACTACACTATCATGGAATTCTTTATTAGTAAAATTGAAGAAATCTTTACACCAGTCTAAACTATAAGCATATCTAAACTCATGTTTTTCACGTTCCCAGCTTTGTTCACCATATGAAATAGTAAATGCAAGGTTAGCCCAATCTACTGATGAAGCAAAGTTAATCTGGCGGCTAAATAAACTGCAACCTAAACTTAACTTTGTAGCAAAATAAAATTCAAAGGCTTTATCAGCAGAAACATTTTTAGAAACTAAGTCAATAAACTTTTCTGCATTTTCTTTTTGAACTGGGCCTAAAGCACTGTCATAAAATGGCTCACGAATAAGAATTCTACAGTTCTTCATCATCATAATTGGTAGATATTCTTTCAAAAAGTTAAGTGTGTGAGCATCTAATTCATGTAAAATAGCAGACAAAATAATACAATCATATTTTTTATTACTATATGTTCTAAGAAAGTCTATAATACTCATACCATAGTAAGTAACTTTATCTGTATTTTGACAATTATCTTTAAACTGAATATCAACTGCATCACAATGAGCCCCCCATTTTTCGGCAATATCACGTGAAATCTTACCAGTACCAGCTCCTAAATCTAAAACTCTTGTTGCGCCTTCAGCATAATCAACAAGTAAAGCCTTATCTTCAGCAGCATCCATTCTTTTTCCAAATTCTACAATAGCTTTTTCCATATTAAAACCTCATATATATTATACAATAAATAAAAAAAGATATGCTTAATTTGCATACCTTTTTATCAGTTTTTATTATAATTAGTTGTTTTAAATAAAATAAAAAGGCTGGTATATAAAACCAACCTTTTTAAGCTCTTATTTCAAAGTAGATAGAAGTTTCATTATCATTAAATTCTAATGAGCCATTTATATAATTTTCTTTTAGATATTTTTTAGCGCCTTTATACCACTTTATAAATTTCTTTTGTCCGTGGATTTTAAGATTCCAAAGTAGTTTCGCAAGCAAGTATTCAGATTCTTTGTGCATGAGGCGATTACCTGCACATTTTTGCTCATAATAATCCCAAGGCATACTTTCATTCCAACTTTTTGGATTATATGCTTTACTTGCTCCAACCATATCACAGAAGCTTTCAATAACATATTTATAAGGCATTTTAACTGGAACTACATTATTTGGCCAATCTTCTATATCAAGCCAAAATTGCCAATGATGTTTATTTTTATGATAATGATGCATCCAGCTTGGGCTATATCCCTTTAATTCACGACAAGCTGCATGTGGGCTCTTTGTTCCTGTGTAATATTTTGCTATACTTAATTCTTTAATTGAATATTTGGAAAGATCATGAACTAAGCCTTGCCATGGAATACCCATTTTAAAGCACATACTTCTAACGTATCTTCTATGTTTACCAACTGTATGTAAATGTTTTAATAATGCCATATTTTTACCTATTCTGTTACTTTAATAATAATAAATAATATAAGCCAAAGTAATAAACCTAAACCACCAATAGCAAGTGGGAGCCAGAATGGAAACCAAATCCAAAAAACTGGCCAATGAGCAATTGTTCCTGTTCCATAATATAAAATCATAAACACTACCCAAACAATCCAGCTAAGTGTTCCAAATGAAACTGATGATTCAACTCTTATAACATTATCTTCCATAGATTATTCTCCTACATTAATAAGTTTTTCAATATATTCACGGCCGCTATCAATAAATCTTGGAATATCTTTATCAATAACCCATTCAGCATGCTCTTTTACTTCAAGCTTAATGCTTTTGACTTCATATGATTCATTGTCCCTATAAAAGAAATAATAACCATCACCATCAAAATAGAAAGTTCCAAAGTGGCCTTTATAATTAATATATTCTTTTTCTTTAACTACTTGGCCATCAGGAAGAGTATAAGTCCTGTTTTTAATGCAACAAGTTCCACGTTTTTGTTCGGTAGGAAGATTGCCCCAAACAATGCCTTTTTCTTCTTCAATTTTAGCTTTAAGGGCTTTACAACTTAATCCTTGAAGAGCTTTATGTGGGAATAAGCTTTGCCCTAATGAGTTAACTGAGTTTCTTTCAGCATCAAGTTGTCGCCATAAAACACAATTAGTAACTTCTTCTTTCGGAATATTAAAAGCACGGCTATCAAAGTAAGCACCTTTTTTACGAGCTCTATCATAAACTAAATCAAATTCATCTGTTTCCCCACATTTTTCAGCAAGTTGATAAAGATAAAATTCATTAAAATATTTATTAAAAGCATATGTAGCAAGAGCAGCACTAACTGAAACAATCTTTTGGATTTCATAATCAAACCAGGCAGATGTTTCAAGTTTAGCATAATCAACCAAAATTAAAGTAATTTCATCTGATTGTGTATATCCTAAAACTACTCCCTGGATGTTTTCACAAAGATATTTCATAGTTGCTTGCATAGTTTTATTAAGAAGTTCATCAAAAGGTTTTCTAAAACCACGCGTAAAAGTATGGAAATGGCAACCATCTAATCTAATAATAACAGGCATTCTACGAACAAGCTTAGTTTTAGTAACTCCTTCGTAGTATTCTTTCATTCTATCGCCTAATGCATCTTTAACCATAAATTACTCCTAATACCAAGTGCAGTAATAAATCTCTGCTTCTGGATCTTCTTTTAAAATTGTTTTAGCATCTGTAAAAAACCTAATAGTATCTTTCCACTTTCTTTTACTTTGCCAAGTACTATATGAAATAAAATCTTCAATTTCTGTACTTTCTGTAATATCAAAGCCATCTTCTTTATCAAACTTATGTGTTTTAAGAATATGTTTAGCTTCTTTAATAATACTATCAATATCTTCTTTTTTAATTAATCTATTATTACAACCATTATCAGCTTCAGCATATCTTGAAATAAGGTTATCTTGGTCATAAGCTTTTCTCCAATAACCAATTTCAACCATTCCTTCATCATCTGGTGCCAAACCAAAAAGGCCACTACAAGCACCAGTAGCACCTTGATACTCTCTTTTAGTTGTTTTTGCTCTTAAATATTGATCTAATCCCATAATAAAACACCTCGTAATATTATACAGTTATAAAAAGAAAAAAACCATACTTTTAATATGATTTTTTAATAAACTTTTATATGGCGGAGGGTTAGGGACTCGAACCCTAAAGGCCTTGCGACCCAACTGTTTTCAAGACAGCCCGACTACCAATTATCACAACCCTCCATATGGTGCGCAAGAAGAGACTTGAACTCTTATGCCGAAGCACAGGCTTCTTAGACCTGCGTGTATACCAATTCCACCACTTGCGCATTATTGATATTCTTTACAATATTTATCAATCCAATTAAATACATCTAATATATCCCAGTTATCACCATCAGGCAATCCAATACCTGGGCAGCTAAAGAAATTAATACCTGCACCACGACCAGCTCTAAATAAATAACAAATTACAGGTAGTTGGCAATTAACAGATAATGTATTAATTAGCTTACAACTATTATCTTTATCTAAGAACTCACATTGGTTATTTTTAAGGCTAAGATGATATAGTTTTTTATTACTTTTATTAGATACCAATACAACTTTATCACGAATTGTATATGGTGTATTTTGTTCTATTTTGTTAATATCCTCTTCAGAAAATATTACGCCACCATTTGAGCCATATACACGACAACAATTTCCACATTTTATACATTTATATTTAAGATTGTGGCCATATTCAGTATTTAAATAATATTCAGCAACTTTTATACTGTCTAAGTTTTCTGTATAATAATATGTATTTGCAACTATTCCAATATATTTATTATTTGCTAATTTAACAAAAGCTGTACTTGCGATATCTAGCTTATTAATTAGCTCTTGTAATGTAGTAGGTTTATCTGGAACAACTTTTATAAAGCCTTTTTTAGCTAAAAATTCTTGCATTTCTGAAATAGTTAAATTAGTTGTATCTATTTGTTGCTGAATTACATGAATAGATGAAACTGTTGCAACCATTAATGCAAATAATTCACGTCTGTTTCTAATAAAAGCTTCTGGAATTTTAAAATACATAAATTAGTCCTTTATTATATTGGTACCCAGAACAGGATTTGAACCTGCACGCCTTTCGGCACGTGGTTCTAAGCCACGGGTGTCTACCATTCCACCATCTGGGTATTAAATTGTGAAATTACAGAATCCATAAGTTGCTCTTGGCCTTTTTATTTTTTTATAGCCACCATCTTCCCACTTATAGAAAATAGGATTATCACAAGTAGAGTATAGACCATCTTCCCTTTCTTCTATAATAGCATATTTATAGTAGCCATTTTCATATAGATCACACCAATTATCTTCAACAGCCTTTTTAGCATCTTCTAAATTATCAAAAAAGCCAACAACTCTGTGTGATTTGCCCCAGTCTATCCAACCGAGCTTATCTTTTTTAATATTATTTGCTGTAGCTATAAAATACACTTTCATAAAAATCCTTTCATTTGGCGGAGGCACCGCGATTCGAACGCGGACATCAGTTGCCCGATGGATACCTTAGCAGGGTATTGAGATACCATTACTCCATGCCTCCAAATATGGAGCTTTGGGTGGGATTTGAACCCGCGATATCGGTGTTGCAGACCGAGGCCTTAACCACTTGGCTACCAAAGCTTGGCCTCCCAGGTAGGACTTGAACCTGCAACCTTAACATTCGTAGTGTTATGCTCTAATCCGATTGAGCTACTGGGAGAAAATTGAGTGAATGAAAACAACTGCTACTACAGCGACCACAACTTAGACTTCGTGAATTCATTGTTTTCATACTTTTTCTCCTTAATTATTTTTAGTATGGAGCGGGTAGCCGGAGTCGAACCGGTATCTTCTGCTTGGAAGGCAGAGGCCCTAACCATTGGACGATACCCGCGTATTGTGGTTTGGTGACTAACTCCTCAGGTGAACCACAGACACCTTCTCTGGTACTCTCGGTAATGCCAGCTTAACCGTTGCTTTGGACCCAGGTAAGCAATACCCGCTTATTCTTTACGATATAAGGAAGAGTCACTTCGGTGGAGCGGACGGCGGGAATCGAACCCGTATATCTAGCATGGCAAGCTAGTGGACTAACCATTGTCCTACGTCCGCATATTTGGTGGCCTCTGATGGTAACGCTCCACCGTCCTGATCTTGTAAGGATCCAGTTTTCCTTTTAAACTAAGAAGCCATATTATTGGCCGAACTATATGGATTTCGTGGCAGGAAATTGTCTCTAGACAGAAATAAGTATCGGCTCTGATGGTAGCTGGGGTCAGATTTGAACTGACGATCCCAAAGGTATGAACTTTGTGCCTTAACCACTTGGCCACCCAGCTAATTATTTTACCAACAAGTCCAGATTATATCAAATTCCTTTTTAGAATACCAACCATACTTGTTAATAAATCTTCGCATTCTTTTGTGATAATACTTTTTATAATAAGTATATCTTGAAGTATGTCCATGACTTTTCCAGTAGCGTCTATAACAGGTTTTTCTTCTGTCATAATAAGCTCCGCCTTTCCAGCCATTACAGCTATCATGGGCAAGTTTTTTAAGTTTATGTTTATCAAATTGTTTGCGGCTATAACTCATTGTTATGCCCTCCTTTTTAATACTTACATAAACTTAATCTCCTTTATAAATAATAATTTTTTGGCCTAACTAATATCACTGCCCTGGGTTAGAGGGCGGTGAAGGAATCGAACCTTCTATAACCATTAAGAAATAAGTATAGGCTCTAAGTGGCGGACCGTACGGGAGTCGAACCCGTCATCTTCACAGTGACAGTGTGACATGTAAACCGCTACACCAACGGTCCTGGTCGCGGGGGTGGGAGTTGAACCTCACTACCCTGAGGTTATGAGCCTCAGATGCAAACCGTTACACTTCCCCGCAATGTTGCAATACATAATATTATACAGTTAATCTATAATAAATTAACTATTTGGTGGCCCCAGGCGGAGTCGAACCGCCGACACCTGGTTTTTCAGACCAGTGCTCTCACCACGGCTGAGCTACAGGGCCATTGGCAGGAGTTGTAAGAATCGAACTCACTTCATTGGTTTTGGAGACCAAGGCACGGCCAATATACCAAACTCCTATATGGTCCAGGCACCTAGAATTGAACTAAGATATCACGATTATCAGTCGTGCACTCTACCATTGAGTTATGCCTGGAAATTGGCGGGTCATGAAGGACTTGAACCTTCGGCCTACTGATTAACAGTCAGTCGCTACCACCAGCTGAGCTAATGACCCATTTTGGTACTCCCAGTCGGATTCGAACCGGCGATATACGCGTGAAAGGCGCATGACTTAACCGCTTGTCTATGGGAGCATATACGATGGTCTATATTGGATTTGAACCAATGCACTCGCGCGCTGTTTGTCACCGACACTTTGGTCGGCCGCTCTACCAGACTGAGCTAATAGACCATTTTGGGTGGATGTCTGAGAGTTGAACTCAGTAATCTAGTTTCACAGACTAGCATCTAAACCGTCAGATTCACGTCCACATATCTGGTGGGCAGGGATGGATTCGAACCACCGTAAGCCTGTGGCGCCTGATTTACAGTCAGGTGTAATTGACCACTCTACCACCTACCCAGTAAAATAAAAGGTGATCTTATTCAGACCACCTAATTTCATTTTTTGTTAATGTTTTTAATTTATTTATTCATTAACCTGCTCAAAACTAGATGATCCGATGGTAGCAAAAATATTCCAGCAACCGAAATATACTGAATCACTATGTTCACGATTAAGGGACATGATAGATAGTTTTTGCATAATCTTTTCCTTCCTAGCTTTGCGCCATTATAATTTAGCGTATATTTTTAACGCTCACATATATTATACAACATTTTTAATTAATTGTAAATATATTTCTGAAATTTTTTATTTTTTGGCCTAGCTAATAGTTCGCTGCTCTACCGGTGAGCTACACTTCCCAAATATTTGGCGGGAAGGGATGGAGTTGAACCACCTACACGCGGATTTTCAGTCCTTAAGAAATAAGCATAGGCTCTTATGGTACTCCCCCTGAGATTCGAACTCAGACTGAATAAGTTTTGAGCTTATTGCCTCTGCCAGTTGGGCTAGAGGAGCATAATGGTGCTCCGGGAGAGATTTGAACTCTCAATCCTTACGGCGTGGCATTTTAAGTGCCATGTGTATGCCAGTTCCACCACCAGAGCATTGGCAGGGAAGGAAGGGGTCGAACCTTCGAATGTGAGAGTCAAAGTCTCATGCCTTACCACTTGGCTACTTCCCTGTATTTAATATTATACCATAGAATTTTTGCTTTGTAAATAAAATGAGCAACAATTTTTCCAATCGCTGCTCATTAAATTATATATTATACTTTAAGCTTATTCTATTTAATCGCGATTGGAGTAAAACAAAAATTGGTTATGACCACATAAACCTGATAATTGGCTCAATTGATAACTTCTTCTAATCATCATTTTGTTCTCTCCTCGCATTTTAATTTAGCATATATTTTTTATTATTGGTCCTCCTGCCTGGAGTCGCACCAAGGTATGACGCTTATAAGGCGCCCGCTCTAACTGTTGAGCTACAGGAGGATGCACTATATTATACATTGAAAAATCTTAAAATAATATAGTTTTTTAGTTTTGGCCCAGCTAAATAAGGTGCTCTCCCACTGAGCTACGTTCCAACTGGAACGGTTGGATTCGAACCAACGACCACCCGGTTAGAAGCCGAAAGAAATAAGCATGGGCTCTGATGGTGCCGGCTGAGGGACTCTAACCCCCGACCTACGCATTACTAGTGCGTTGCTCTAACAGCTGAGCTAAGCCGGCATAATATATTATACAATATATTTATTTTAATGGTACCTCCTCTGGGACTCGAACCCAGAACTCCATGCTTAAGAGGCAAGTACTCTAACCAGTTGAGTTAAGGAGGTATATGGTGCACCCTCTGGGACTCGAACCCAGGACCCCTACATTAAAAGTGTAGTGCTGCTAGCCAACTGAGCTAAGGGTGCATATTGGTGGGTCCAGAGAGACTCGAACTCTCGACTCCGAAATTAAAAGTTTCGTACTCTAATCCAACTGAGTTATGGACCCATATGGCCTAACTATGAACAATTAAAAGTTGTTTGCTTGAAGCTAGAAATAAGTATAGGCTCTAATGGCGCCCCCAGAAGGACTCGGACCTTCAACTTACGGTTTAGAAGACCGTTACTCTATCCAGTTGAGTTATGGGGGCAATTTAATAAAAATGCTGAGCAGACTTAACTACCCAGCATAAACTATTAATTTAAGTTTTTTACTAACTAATTAAGCCATGATGAAAGAAACCAATTCTTTTGGTTTTTCTTATATTTTTAATCTTTTTGGTTAAATTCATCATAATCTTTTTCTCCTTCTATGAATTTAATGGTGCACTCTATAGGGCTCGGACCTATGACCTACTGCACGTCGAGCAGTCGCTCTCCCAGCTGAGCTAAGAGTGCAATTTGACCTGGCTAATATTTTGCGGGTGCTCTGCCAACTGAGCTACTTCCCGATAATGGTTGGGAAGGCTGGATTCGAACCAGCGACAACCTGCTTGCCCTATTAGAAATAAGCACAGGTTCTATAATGGTGGAACCAACGAGGGACGATCTCGCAACCTCCACAATGCTAATGTGGCGCTCTCCCAATTGAGCTATGGCCCCATTTATGGCCCGAGATAAAAGATTTGAACTTTTGACCCCTTGATCCCAAATCAAGTGCTCTACCAAACTGAGCCAATCCCGGATATATGGTGCCCCAGGGTCGAATCGAACGGCCTTCTGATGTTTACAAGACAACTGTAATAGCCATTATACTACAGGGGCATTAATGGTGGACACGGCGGGAATTGAACCCGTAACTCCCGCTTGCAGGGCGGGTGTTTTCCCAATTAAACTATCGGCCCATAATGGTGGAAGTGAGGAGGCACGATCTCCCAACCCTCTGAATGCAAATCAGATGCTCTCCCAATTGAGCTACACCCCCAAAAAATAAAAACCGTGAATGCTCATTAACACTCACGGCTTATTTGTTTAAGAATAAGAGGTTTAGAAGTTAACAAGCATGTTCAAAAGTACCAAATGCTGGTTTGGCTGTTGCTGTAGGTCTAACGTTAACAGTAACATTTCTTAACATACTCTTTTAACTCCTTCTTCTTAAAATTATTGGCCTAACTAACCTTTTTCTTCATGATCTCTTTAAAAATAGAAATAAGTATAGGCTCATGCAAATTAGCTGTTGTAAGCCTTGCTAACTTGCTTACTTTTAATTTAGCACATTCTTTTTTAAGAATTGCTGTAATCTTCTGCGGGCGCTCTGCTATTTGTATCCTACTCTTCTCCAACTACTTATTCACGGAGTATCCTTGATTTAACGTCAGGTGATTACGATCTGACCCTCCGACTAGGTTGGCTAACGCTCGTTATTCCACACTTAGCCCGCAATGACACCAGGTTATATGAGCTAGTATACATTTAGCTCAGGCAGCTGGGCAGGCAATGACAGCCAAGATAGCTGTGGAACCCCGACACAGGTGATTACATATATAATATACAACTATTTTTTATAATTGTAAATATCTTTTTTAAAATTTAATTATTTTCTTCTTCTATTTTAGCATCTACAACAGGTATAGCATCATCTGGAATTGTTTGGCTACCTGGAAAAAGCTGAATGACAACATTTTGCATACCTTCATTTACTTTTTTCTTCGCTACAAATAATGCAATAGTTTGGTCTTCAAATTCAGATACTTCTTGTCTTTGTTTATCTGGGTTTATCCAAAAAATTCTATATATCATATTTAATATTATACAACATTAATTTAAGTAATTTGATTGAATTTCCTGCAGCAATAGAGTGCCATTAAAATAGACATAATAGTCAGTATTTAAAACTGTAACTATAATTTGAGTAAGTGTGCCAGAATATGAAATATTATATCTTTTTTCACTTTCAATGTAAACAACTGATAATGTGTTTGTTTGAGACGCTTGTTGAATATAAGTAATTAAAACTATATTATGTTCTACTGTATCTGGCGTTGTTCTATATTCAACTGAGCCAAAATCATCAACCAATGTTTCTTCTTGGCCCTCACCACCATTTGTTCCTAAGTCAAGATACATTAAATAAGCGCCAGCAGTTTTTCCAGATACAGCACCAATAGCAAATTCACCAGCATCAACTGGAATTTCAAAATAGTAAGCAACATTATTCTTTGGTGGCTGACTTGTTAAATAGCTCATATCAAACATTAAAGTTGCACCTGATACTGTTTGATTAGCTGAACTTGTATAAGTATAATTATTATTAGAATCTTTATAAATTTTATATACTTTTTGAATAGAAGCAATACCACCGTTAGCATTTCTATTTACTTTATATAAATCAAAGAAACTATCAGCAATAGTAGTTTGCGTTGCTGGATAATAAGCGCCAGCAAATAAGGTGATATAGCCTTCTTCTTGAACTACGAAGTCAACAGTGCTTAATAAAACTGGATAATTAGAGTTCACTTCACCATTAATCACTGCATGGGGGACATTAACTGTTTTATTTGCAGCAGGAGCCTCACCCATAAAGTGAATACCATGAACATATTGACTTCCGGATAAAACTTGTTCTAAATGAGCTCTAGCTGACTTATATCTTTTTAAGCCTAATGTGTCATAGTTAGTTTTTGTATAACCTGTTAAAGCTGAATTAGAAACAGTGTGGCCTGAATTATAATCATCGCTAATTAATCTATAATTACTGGCACCATAAGAAGCAGAGCTGTTTGTTAAGATTTCAAGCTTACTACCATCATAAGTAAATTTTGGGCCACCGGTTGAACCATTATATAGACTGCTTTGATTATGATAACTGTCATCTAAAGAGTTTGCAATTTGACCATTTGGATAAGAGGCTGAACGAACAGTACCATCAATGGCATTGTAGTAGTGGCTTGAACCATTTTGAGTATATTGTGAGCTAGTTAAATAACCTGTATTTCTATCAGCAACAGTATAATCACTATCAATAATTAATGGCTCATAAGTACCATTAACAGCAGAAGTAGCAGTATAAGTAGTGCCAGAATTATTTTGCTTATTATTAATTGAGTGAGTTCCAGCACCAATCATATTATAAACAACATAATTATTTGCTGGGTCTTGACTTAAATAAGTAGCTGCTGTAGAAGCATTGCCGCCTCTATAAACTGTAATAGCACTATCACTATCGGACTCAGTTCTAATTAAACCGTTTGTATATGTAGAATTTCCGTTTTTAAATCTAATATTGCTTGCTGAACTTATGTGATGATATAATCTTTGGTTGAAAGCATCAAAAGCGATTGAGCCACCCCAAGTGCTGGCCTCACCTTGACCTTCTTTAGCTTTATCAATAAAAGCTTGAATAGAAGCAGCATTTTTACAATAACCGAAATAGCCCCAGTCATTTTTGGTTAATACTGAATTACCAGTAATTTCACAGTTATTTACATAAGTATTTGTAAAACAGGTTGCATCATCAATATGGCCTGCAATATAACCAACATAAGCATTACTATGATTATGTTCATCATCAACTGCATCTGTAATATCAATTTCTAAGTTATTAATATATAAATCCTTAATTTCAGCATCTTTAGTAACATAACCAAAAACACCAATATCTGAAATTCCTGAGCCTGAAATATTTAAGTTATTAATAGTTAAGCTAGAACCATCGAAAGTGCCTCCAAATGGCTTTATTTCGCTGCCAATTGGAACAAAGTTTTCATAATAATTCATGTTTAAACTATCAGAATATCCCGATTGTTGAACTCCGGCATCATTATAAGAATAGAATTCTAAATTACCATTATTTTCTAAATCATAACCAAGTTGAAAATGATGATTAGAAGAAGCAAAATCTGGAAGTTCTTCATATAGTTTTGTTAAGTTATATAAATGCACTGGGCGAGTAATTACATATGGCTCATCCTCAGAACCATTACCGCAATGAAAATAATTTGTAAAAATTTCACCATCAGCAGTAATATTAATATCTGCAGTAGTATTGAAAAACCAAGCTAAAGTAATTCCAGACAATGCTAATAATAGTCCAGAGAATAAAGTGATTAAAATATAAGCAAAACGTTTTTTAATCATGTATTCCAAACCTCAACCAGTCTATATCATTACTAAATGTTGGTGCTTCTTCAAAGTCAATTCCACGTGCAGTAATTAATGGTTCATCATAGTTAAATAAGCCATAAATAACTACTTGATTATTAATAATTGGCGCATTTATAATAGTTGTTTCAATTTCAGTTAATTTAACTGTTGTAATAAATTTTAATGGTGTCTCATTTTCTAAACCAGCTACAGCTTGATTGTAAATATCTGTAATGTTGGTAGAAGTAATAGAAAGTGGGGCAAACTTAAAATGTGTAATATTTGAAAGATAATCTGTAGTGGCATATTCTTCTAAGCAGTGTAATTTAATATTTACATCAGCTGTAGCTTGGTCACTAAACATATTACTCTGCAAAGTTGCTTTAATTATGATAGCATTATTTTCATTTCTTTCAGTAATAACAGTATCATATGGATTTAAATCTAAAGTATTAACTTCTACTATAGATTTTAAATTATCATCAAATTTATAAATACTATGTGATAAATTTAATTCATGTGCTTCCATTTGCACAGCTATATTATTACCATCTATTTTTTTAGTATTTACAAACCAGGCAAAAGTACCAGCAAATAAAGCAAGTAAATTAAAGATAGCCATAGAAGTAGCTGCAATTAATTTAATTGTTTTCTTAGACATACTTAAGCCTCCTTTAAGGGAAATAAAGGGCTAGATTGGCGTATCTAGCCCTAAGTTATTTAATTAAACTAGATACTAAAGAGTTGAACTAGTTCCAAGTTTAACAGTAATTGAAAGTTGATCTAATGTTGCTTTAATGTTATTAGAGAAGCAAGCAGCATCTTCACCTTCAAAGTAGCAGTAAACGTTTACTGGGAAAGTATTAACATTTACACTATCTGGATTATTTGCTGGAATTGTAACATTACTCTTTAATAAGTTTGTAGTGGCACCAGTAAGAGCTGAAACAGATTCTTTTGTTGGATAGCTTGTTTCAGTAACATCTGTGGTTGCTGGATTATCACCAGAGTTAATAGCTGTACAAACAGAGTAAGAAGTAGTTGCACCATTAATTGGAGCATAGACATTAACATCAGAGCCATATTTAACTAAAACTCTTAAAGCTTTATTTAATTCAACACTAACGCTTGTACCAACAACTTCAGCTTTAACATAAGAATATAAATTGCCAGAAATTGGGTCTGTGCTTGCTGATTTAAGATAGAAAGTATTTAATAAATAAATATTCTTATCAACATTGTTAATAGAAGCTTTATAAATACCAGTATCGGAACCATTTAATGTTGGTGTAACTAATGCATATGAAGATTCAACAGCTAATTCATCGTCTGCTTGAACTGCACTAGCATGTGCCCATGTAGAAGCATCTTTTGTACTTGTTGGAATAAATCCTGCTTGAGCCGCTGGACTACCAATTGTGCCATCGTGTGAAGCTTGAACAGCTGTTGACCAAGAATCAAAGTCTTCATTAGCCATAACAATACCATCTTCTTTTTCTGCCATAACATAAATACCTTCGGCAGAAACAACATTACTAGCTGTGAACCAAGCGACTGTGCCTGTGATCGATGCAGCTGTGCTAAATGCTAATAATCCAATAGCAGCTGCTAAGATTTTTGATTTTCTTTTCATTTTTCTTTTTCTCCTTAAAATTAATTAATTGAATGAGTTGAGAATTTTATATTGGCTGAGAACACCCCGCCCTTCATTTCGTTGACGGATTCCCAACCGTCGATCCACATTACAATTGTGTATTTATCAAAGTCGCCAGGTTTGATTTCGTACGCTTCAACTATAATGTTTTTATTTGATCTAAATGGTGTTGTTATTCCAATTTGTTCTGGTGCACTTTCATGTGTTTCACCGTAATAGATTGGTTTAGCTTCTCCATTTTGGTCTGGTTTAGCATAAACTTCTTTTATACCATTCCTTATTATCATCACTCTTATTGCTTCTTCAATGTTATTTGAGTATTTATCAAGCGATAAAGCTAAGTTATAGTTTATACTCTCTGATTTACCCTGGCCACCTAAATAGAAGGAATAAGCGAAATAATAATCTGTGTTTTTACTCCCTTCAGTTTCATCCAGATTTTCAATTACGTAAGTATATTGAGTATCTGTTGCTTTAAGAAGTGGAGGAGCTGTAAGTTTAGTTGTAAACTCTTTTTGATTAAGTGTTAAGCACAGCTCAGGCTCTTCACTTGTTGTGATAGTAAATCTATCAACATGAATCAGACTGAAGGCAATAATTATGAATATTGTAAGAATTATTGTGCTAATGCCTGAAATTATTGCGACTCTTTTATTGCGTTTTTTTCGTCTGACATACTTTAATGCAATATCTCTATCCAATAACCTTGCCTCCTTTTCTACAAAATAAAATGCCCAACCGTATAGAACGATTGAGGCAGCTGGCTATCTTATTAAAAATAAAGCCCCAACCAAAATACTTTGATTGAGGCAACTGGCTATCTTTAATAAGACCCTATAGTTTTGCGACCCCGCATTTCTACGGGTGTGCTTTTCACTATGTAAGTTTGATTTACTCAAACTCATTTAATTTAGCTTATATTTTTTAAATTAATATAAACTTATGGCAGGAGAGACAGGATTCGAACCCGCGCCCGGAGTTTTGGAAGCTCCTCTTTACGGTTTTGCTTACCACTACAATTTTCATTGCCTAACAGTTTGTGGTCTGGACTATGCTTTCATCTGGTCTAGATGGGTGATTATAGTCTCTGCACGTTCCTCTTTCGAGGCTTCGCTCAACGTTACCATTTTACAGGGTTCATTGAATTTACACCATTCACTTACTAATCCCTTAATAAGTGCTCCAATTAACAGAAGACCGCTGTGCTACCGTTACACCACTCTCCTAAATATAATATACATTATTTACGATATTTTTTTCTAGCTGAATTTTTATTTTTTGATTTATAAGTATCTAATTGCGAGTCACAATTTGGGCAAATTAGCCTTAAATTATCTCGGTTATTATTATCGGCATTGCCATCAATATGATCTAATATAAATACTAGTTGTTTACCTTGTCAAGTATCATCGCAGCCACAAATAGCACACTTATGATTTTGTTCTTCTAAAAAATATTTTTTATATCGCTGCATGTTTTGAATGCCCCATGCAATAGAATTATCTTCTAAATATTTTTTATAGTGTTCTAATTTATGTGCTTCAAGATAACAGGCTCTACAACAAAATTTTTTAGCATGTCGATCTTTAATTTCATTTCCACATCATTCGCAATATCTTTTAATTTTAGTTTTCATACTTTTGCCTCAATAAATTTAGCAAATAAAATGGTAGCACAACTAAAACTTTATCTAACTGTGCTACCAGTTAAGATTTAGCTTTTTGGTGTAACAGTTTCAATAATTCGTGCAGGTTTTACATATTCAAGCTCATAACCATAAGTATCATAACACTTACTAAAATCTGCATCATCAATAACTAAGACATTTTGTGGGTGGAAATAGCCTCCATATGGTTCACGAAATACACCACAATCAAGTCCAATAAAATCTTTACTATAATATATTTCAGTAATTGGACTTTCATAGCTTTTAATATTTGCAAGGCGCTTCCAGAAATCAGAAACATGCCAGTGCCCGACTACCAATACTTTACCTTTTTTACTTTCTTCTTCAAATAATCCAGCTTGGTAGTAGTCAATTGGGTCTCCCCAGGTTGCATCTTCCCATTGAAAATCCATAGCATTACGCCAATCATCCCAATATTTAAATGCTTTACCAGATAGGTTCCAAGTCCCATAATACATAGCTGCTGATTTAAACTTTGGTTTTAAACTAACGGGAATAAATGAATGACAGAAAATATAAGGACCTAATTCAAAATAGTTTTTCCATTGTTTTGATTGAAGCCATGCCCAGATTTTACTTGTTTTAACAAAAGCTTTAATTTCTTCCCAGTCTACATCACCATTGTGTAAATCAGCAATATCACGATGGGCAATTTGACAAAATGTATCAACTGTATGGTTAGAAAAATCATGGCTTTCTGGCCAGCTCTTTCTAAGTAAGTCCCTAAATAAGAATTCATGATTGCCTTTAATTAAGATACAACGCTTTTTAGGAATTGAAGAAAGAAAATTATATGTTTCAATTGTTTCATCACCACGGTCAAAAATATCACCAACTACAACTAATGTGTGATCTTTATTTTTCTTATCAAAACCAGCACCTTTTAATGCGTATTTTAATTCTGTAGCAAAACTATGGATGTCTGATACAATAAAATATTTCACTATTCTTCACTCCCCCAACTACTATAAATTACTTCTGGCTTATCCCAAATATCAGCAATAACAGCACAAGGTAATGCAAATAAAACATATAAAACAACAAATGGGGAAATTAAAATAGCACCAATAAATGCTAAAATAACACCAACAATTGTTTCTAATACTTTTAATACTGTTTCCCAAAACTTTTTCATTATTCTTTATCCTTTACTTTCTTACGTGCTTTATACCAATCATCAATTAATGATTTTGCCTCTTCTTCGCTATCAGCATATGTAAATGTATTATCTGGTAATATAACTTCTTTTACAACAGCTTCATCACCATTAACAAATTCAAATTTGCCCATATCATCTATGCAATCCCAAAGTTGCCTTGCAAACTCAACAACAATAGCATCACAATCTTCTGTAAATATATGGACATCAACTCTATAGTCACTAGTTTCAAGGTTAGATAAAAGAAAATTTACAAACTTTAAGTGTAAACCAGCTGCCACGTCATTTTTATTAAAATAAATTCTATTGTATTCTTTCATAGAGCCCCCCTTTAATCTCACCACTCTTCAATATGTTCAAATAATGACATGAAGAATAATTTTTTATATTTTTGTTGGGCTTTATATAATTTTTTGTATGTAATTTTCATAGCTTTTCTTCTATTATTTTTAGGTCCATATTTATATTCACAATGGAAACCAAAGTCATCAATAGTAACAGTTCCATCGCCATTATCATGTTCTTTAAATGTTTCTGGATGTTCAACTACTGTAATATATTCATCTTCAAGATTTTGCCATTTATCGTAGTATTCAAGAGTTTTAGTTAAAGTCTGAAGTCTGGTTGGAGCATTTTTATATTTTTTAGGATCTTCATCCTTTCTTTCCATTGCCCAGACATTCACGCCTAAAGTGTAATAATCTTTCATGAAACGAAGAAATTCAACTAAATAATCTAGTCCATAGCTCCATTCCCAAGGGCTACTACAACCATCTTTATTGATTTTGCCAAGGCTCTTTTTATATTCAGTCATCATAGCCTGGTAATCTTCATTTTCAGCTGTTTCTTTTTTATGCTTTTCAATAAGGTCATCTAAAACATTTTGAACTTCCTTAACTTTACCTTCAGCTTCTTTTTTTGCAAATCTAAGTTCCATTATTACTCTCCTGGCCAAATCCACACGGCTAAGGCCTCTTCTTCAATTTCTTTCTTAGTTTTTTTCTTTTTACCAAAGCCATTTTTTCTTAATGCTTTGCGAATATGCCTTGTTGCTATTTTTTTCTTCTTCTTTTCTTCTGCCATGTTGATTTACCTCTTCTATATATTATACAATAAAAAGTAAATAAAAAATAAGCACTATGGCTTACTTTTTAAAGATTATATAAGTCCAGGAATTCATCTATTGGGTATCACCAATCCCAGACTAACTGGAAGCTTCTAACATGGCCATCTTTAGCAACAATCCAAGCATCATTCCATTCATCATCAATAGGAAATCTGATACCACGATACTCTAATATTCTACCACTATTGAATGTATGTCCAATAAAATTTTTATTTGCTTGTTCAATTTCTTCTTTAGTAGCTTCTTTATAAAGTTCCCAAGGACAGTCTAATGTTGGTTGTGCACCTTCAATATAATATCTTAGATCATTCCACCAATGAAAGATAAAATATCTAACAGTTTTATTTGTATATTGCTCTAAATGTTTATGAAATAATTCAAATAATTGGTCTGCAGTTAATTCCAAACCTTTAATACAGCTTCTTTTAAACTTATTGCCAGACTTATAGGTAATGCTATAAGTTTTAAACAATTCTTCTTTAACTTTTTGAAAAGCTAATAAAGCATCAGTCCAATCTTGAATAGTATCATGATAAAATTCTAAATCATTGGGCGCCATTCTTCTTAAAGCTCAGTCCATAGTATTACAATATAATCTATCCCAAGCACTTAACTTAATCATTTAGATTTCCTCATCTTTATGCTTTTTCCAATAAGCCTCACGGTCATTATAAAATTCGTCAATATTTTCTATTTTAACGAAATGATCATGCCCGCCATAATGCTTTTCTTGTTCAGCAGCACGAGTTCTAGCACAATCCCTACAGATAAAGTTTATCCAGCCAGTTGACATATGAGTTGCAGGAGCACCGCAGTCAATACAAGTTTTTGCAGACTCTTTTTCCCATTTAGATTCCCACTTAATAATTTCATTAAATATTTCTTCTGGGACGCCACAATGATAAAGTCTAATAGTTCCAAATTTTTCTTTAATTTGGGAAAATCTAAATTTATCAAGATAATCACCTTGCTCTAAAATAGCTTTAAGCTCATCCCATATTTGTGGACAAAAAGCTTTTCGCCAGCCATCAGGTATTTCATCTTCCCAGGTATATTTATAATCAAGCTCATGTTCTTCGTCATAGCCAACATAAAGAGGATCACCATACCACTTTAAAAATGGATATTTTTCACAAAGTGTCTTATTTTCTTCTGGTGTTTTTGAAATAGGCTGTAATGCTTCACGAATTGCAGTAATTTCTTCTTGTGGAGTTGACATTAAACTATTTTTCTTCCTTTTTAGCTTTTGATTCTTCTTCTACTTCTTGATAAACAACTAATTTATTTGTTTCAAAAAAGTTAACAAGTTCTGTAATAAGGCCAATTCTTGCATTAGTTGCAACAAGGTCATTATTAAAACCTTTTAAAGTGTCTTCAAATACTTTTTTAATATCAAATTCTTTTTTAGCCATAATTAAAATTTCCTTTCAAGTTATATTATATTATACAGTTTTTTTGTTTTTATTGATATAAGCCTCCAGGACAATGCCATGTTCAGCAAGTCCTTTCCACTCAGAAGCTTTTTCAAATGTTTTTCTATCTTTTGTCCATAAAGAGTGGTATGGGCATAAGTTCTTCCCATCTTCTGGTTGATTTGGGTTAGTTGCACAGAATTCACACCAGTGGCATAATGGACTTGGCTTTGGTTCAAATTCTTGCTTTTCAATTTTATCAAATAAGCTATCAAGTTTCTTCATACCACGTCCGATAAAACCACTTGTACCAGCATCTTGAACTAAATCACATACTGGTAAATCATATTGGCATTTAATATCATCAGTTGTACATTTGTATAAATCTTTTAATGCCATTGAATAAATAACAAATTGGAGTGGCGTTGTTAATTCTTTTTGCTCTTTTGGCACACCCCAAGTTTTAATATCTTGAAGAATATATTTATTAGTATTTGTATCAAGAAGTAATCTATCGATAAAACCTTTAAAAACATATTTATCTTTGTATTCAAACTTAATTGGAATCTCAGCTCCTACCACCTTAATTTGTGGATTTGCTTTTAAGAAATTTTCAAGTCTATAAATGCCGTGTTCTAAATAGTCATATGCTTTATCTTTATATGTTTTAAATGCTTTATCTAGCTCTTCACGGTAAGCTTCTGGATATTTATGTTCTAACTCAGCAAGCTTCATAATTAATTTATTTTTAATAGCAATATAATCAATTGGTTTTCCGTCCTTAATGCTATTTGCTATTGTTTCTTCAGCTTCATGAATAGCTGTTCCAAACTCTGTTGCAATATTAGCACTGTAAATATAATGCCCATCAACATATTTTAATTTATACTTAAAAGAACATTGGTCATATGTTTCTAGTTTTGAATATGAAAAATTTTCTGACATACAATAATTCCTATCTGACTACATTTAAGATGATGTAATCTAACAACTGTGCTTTAGGCAAATCTAATCTTCCTAACTTCAAATCCTGATCAATACCTGATAAGAATTTAATTACACTAAATAAATAATCCTCTGGATAATATGGATAATTTTCACGAATTTTTTTAGCTTGCCAATCAGTTATACCAAGAAGCTTTAAATTAACATTACTTCTATGTTTAATTAATAATATTTCTTTAAACTTCTTTAGCAGTAAATTAGTAAATGCAATCGGGTCAAAATCACAAGCTTCCCTATGCTTAAAAAACTCCATAATTTCAACACGATTATTCATAGCAACAAATTCAAGTAAATCAAATATAGTTGCTGAGTATAAGTCTGAAGATGTATTGAATCTTAATTCATTTAAGATTTCTTTTTTGGTTTTACCATAAAATAAATTAACTTTATCTAATTCATTTTTAATTTTATAAATATCACCATTAGCAGCTTTATATAGCCAATTAATATCTGTTGGCAAAAGCTCTGGACAAATTACTTGCATATAAGCTTTAATGTGACCTTCTGTTGGTTTTGGTAATTCAATAATATAATCTTCAACAAGAGGTAATATTTTCTTATCTACTTTATCACAAATAACAATAGTATTTTCAAAGATAGAGTAATCCTCGGCAACTTCTTCAAACACTTCAGTTCTAACAACATTTATTGCTGAACTATAATCAAAAACTAAAGCTAATGCAGAATTAGTTGGTTCAAAAATACTCTTAACTGTATTTGCTTCTTTACCTGCTTTTATACATATTTCATTAAGGTATTGGTCAGCTAAAAAATGATTATCCTTACAAACAAAAATCAATAAATCTGTTGGAACGAAGCCTTTTAGGAGGTTATCTTTTAATTCTTTAAATGTCATTATCTTGTAGCCTCCCATAAATTAGTTAAATAGTTTAGTAATAAAGCTTCTTTAGCAAGTGGTAATGTTATCATCTTTTGACGATAGCTATTTGTTAAAGTATAAATTTTATAACTTAGATCACTTTTTGTTTTTAAGAAATTTTCAAAAGCAACATACTCCATCATTGCAAAGAATTGGTTATAATCATATTTATCATACTCTTCTTTACAATTTACTTCAGTTGCTACTTTAATAGCATTAGCATAGTTAGCTTTTGAAATTAAGGTGACAATTTCTACACAGCGCTTATAAAGGGCTGCAATTATATCACCGTCAACATCCATTAATTGGCCTGGCGTTTTACAAATTTTATATACAAGATCATTTGGGTTTCTAACAGCAAATGAAGCAACTTTTTCTAATTGCTCTTGTGTATATTCGCTGCAATAGAACTTAATGCATCTATTTAAAATCGTAGGAAGAATACCAACAGTTGTTCTGGCCATTAAAATAATATAAACATTTGGTGATGGCTCTTCAATAAACTTTAAAAATTGGTTTTGTTGTTTTTCTGTAAAGTTATTTAATAAGATTGTATAGAACTTTGTATTAGGATCTTGTTGGAAGCTAATAATATCTTCATCTGTAACCTTATTTGTAATTTCAACGACTTCTAAACCAAAACGTTCTGCAAGCTTTTGAGCAAGCAGATGTTTTTCACTTCCTGCATCACCAATAAATAATAATGTTTTTGGTAATGTTCTAAGAGTGTATTTTTCTAAAGCAGCTAATATATGTTGTTGTCCAATAAGCTCCATAATTACCTCATTAATCTAATTAAAGATGCTTCAATTGTTGACTTATATGAAGAATCATATTTAATTGCTGCTTTTAAATCTAATAAGCTCTTTGCAAACTCATTAAATCTATTTAAAGCATCTGGAATTTCAACTGTATATTGAACGACCGCATTTTCTTCTGTTGCTAAGTAAGCTGGAATATTTGTTAAAACAATATCTTTAAATGTAATATATTTAATTAAGTCTAATACAAATTCTAAATAGCTGTTAACAAAATTCTTTAAGTCTGCACCACTATTATAAAGGTCATCAATAGTTGCTAAAACTTTACCCTCTTCACCAGAATTTAATGCCCAAGTTAACTTAAACATAGTTTCATATGACAAATTACCTAAAACATTTTTAGAATTATTTAAAGATAAATCTGTTGAATAATCAGCACATTGTTCAAGATAAGTTAAAGCATCACGCATACTACCCTGAACCATCTTACTAATTAAATCACATGTTTCATTATAATTGATAAAACCTTCAGCTTGACAAACTTTAATTAATCTATCACGAATACCTGAATTTGAAATAGCTGAAAAATTATATCTTTGCATTCTATTTAATACTGTAGCTGGCACTTTATTTGGCTCTGTTGTGCAGAAAATAAAGATTGTATACTTAGGAGTTTCTTCAATACCTTTTAAGAATGCTTGCCAACCTGCAGATGTAATAGCATGGCATTCATCTAAAATAAAGATTTTATATTCACCCATTAAACTTCTTTGATTTGCTGAATCAATAATAGCTCTAACATTATCAACACCACCATTAGAAGCACAGTCAAGCTCAATTGGATCGCCTACACCTTGGTTAATTGCTTTAGCAAAAAGTCTGGCACAAGTTGTTTTACCTGAACCTGTTTTTCCTGAAAATAAATAACAATTTTTAAAGTTTTTTGTTTCTAAAACTCTTTTAAGTATTGTTACTGTAGTTGTTTGTTCTACTACATCTTCAAATACTGTTGGTCTATATTTAACCGCTAAACTTTGTCCCATAACTGCCTCCTATTGTAATTCCTTAATTAATGTTAAATTGTCTACGCTAATCCAGCCTGACCACATTGTTGATAGATCGCTATTTGTAGCCATATCAAATGCTAGGCCATCAAGATAAATCATTTTACCTAAACTCTTTGAAACATATATTTTATAATAAGGATATTTCGGGTACGTTCCGCTATTCCAATTTGTAGCTAAAATAGAATTTGGATTATCAACTAGCTGACTATCAATTCTAACAAGATATCCTTTACCAACAACATAATTTGGTTTTACATATCTTGGAATATGGTATGTCATAGTTGCTTGATTGTAATCTGACAAATCCGCAAAGCTACAGTTATCAAGTTGTTCTTTAACAATTTTCGATCTCATACAATATATTATACAATAAAAGGGCCGTAGATTTTGGCCCTTTTTAATTATTTTTTACTTCTTAGATATTCAAGGAGCTCTAAGAATAGATATTCATCTATAATATAGTGCATAGGCTCATTTGGCCCAAAGTTGAAAGCAAGAGTTTCATGATCTTTACCTTCAAATACCATTTCTTGCTTATTCTTTTCAAACCAATCTTTTCTAATTGTGATTGAATCTGCGTGGGTCATTTTTGTTTTGCACTCAATCAAGAATAAGCCATCATTAGTATAAACATCACCTTTGCCACCAAACATTGTAGCACCAGAATTTTTAGTCGTGGTACCATCAAGTGTTTTAGCAACAGCATCTTCCTGTTTTTTTGAGTAATGACGAGTAGGTTTATCTTTATCTACTGCAAGATTTTTAATTAGTGCCATCTGAAATTACCGCGCCTGAATTATGAGCTTCTACTGACTCTTCTTGTTCCTTAATTTCAGCTTTTTCACGAGCATCAAGGATATCACCATAAGAAGTATCATCACCAGAAATGAATTTATTTAACATAGCAATATATTCATTTTGGAAAGCTGGATGTTCATAAATATAGGCCTTTAAATCTTTTAAATAACCTTTTAATGGCTTACCTTCTTCATCATTGTAAGCTTCACCTGTTTCAAGATTAATTAAAGTGCAATATGAACCATTTTTCTTAATAAAATCAAACTTAGAAGCAATTTCAATTAAATCTTCTAACCACATTAAGCCTTTATCATAGCTGAATGACATAAAGCCACCACCACGAGCAACATTACCACATTTATTTTTAGTAATGACAAATTTTAATCTAAATCCGTCAGCACCTTCACCATCAGAGGCATCATTCTTATCACCCTTGATGAATGTTCTTGTACCAAAACGAACTTTAACTGAAGAATAGTATTGAGGACCTTGACCACCTGGTTCAGCATAAATTGGAGCACCAGTAAATGTCATACCTGCAACACGAACTTGGTTAACCATAATGAAGATATTTTGTTTTTGAGCAACTAAACCAGACATAGCAATTAAGAATCTATGAAGTGGTTTAGCAATAGTTCCCCTCATACCTGGGTCCTTAGTCATATCATTTTCTAAGGCTTGGGCTGGAAGAAGTGCTGGAATACTGTCTAAAACAATAATACCAATATCGTCTGATTGTTGGAATTCTAAAATTGTATCTAATACTTGTTCACCTGTTAAAGTAGTTGGTGACATATAAACCATTTTGTCTAATTGCATACCAGTCATTCTTGCTTGGAATTGAAGATCAAGTGAATGCTCCATATCAATATAGACACAAGTTTTATCTGGATATTTTCTTTGGTAAGCAGCAACAGCTAAACATGCAGCAGTTGTTTTACCTGAATGGAATAGACCTGCAAAAGTAACAATTCTACCTTCTGGCAAGCCTCCTTGAAGCGGATAGTCAAAACCGAAAGCTCCAGTTGCTACCCTTGTGTATTTAGGTGTAATATCAGCTGTAATAGCTAATTTATCATCCTTATAAGTTTTATTAATTTTCTTTGCTAATTCTAATACAGATGCCATAAAAAACTCCTTCTTATTATTATACAATATTTTTTATCTTAGTAAGCCATATTCAGCAAACTTTTCAAAACCACCAATTTTTTGTATATAATTCTTAGCAATTTCTACTATATCTTTATATTTTATAAATCTGCCATCAATCATAACAGTTGTATCCCCAATAGCGCAAGATGCTGTAATAGTTCTTTTTGTTTCTTGTGCTTGTAGCCAGCAATAAATATTAATTGCTACATCAGCTTTGGATAAATCTTTACCATGTAAGCCACCACCAGTTACACTATCGCCCATATCTGAACCAAGTTTTCTATTAGTGGCACCACAGTCAACATCAGTTCCGCCTGTCCAATCACCTAATGGGTTAATTTTTTTAACTCTAATTGATTGTCCATATCTTTTTGTAAAACGCTGAATTGCAGATGTTTTTGCATTTGATTGACAAATAATAACATCACCTTTATCTACAATATATTTACCATCTGAAGCATATTTTTTATCAAAATCTTCAGCCAATTTAATTAAGCTTACCTGCTCATTTGATACTGGTACACCCCTAAAAATACCGTTGTCACCACATCTAAATTCTTTTTCTTGATTTCGAGCTAAATAAATATCTTGCCCAACCTCAGCATAGTCAACCTTAATTTTTTCACCAGCTATCCTGTGGACTATTTCTGTTACTTCATTTGGATAAAAGGTACAAGATGTTTCACTTATAATATGACAATCACCATGACCTAATAAAACTTCAACTGCAATTTTTGGATTTTCTTGCTTTTTATATGCTAAGTCAACAAGAGCACCTGCAATACGATCAGCTACTTTATCAGGATGAAATTTAGAAACTTTTTCAAACATATTATTTCTTTTCCTCCATTAATGCCATAACTGATTCGCGTTCATATCTATATTGTTTTCCAGTATAGCTCTTATCAATTTTAATAAGGCCCTTTTTAACATAATGACAGAGTGTAGGACGTGTAATATTAAGCATTTTCATAACATCAGCAGCCCTTAATGAATTATCTGTAGTAACAAAGCTTTCAAAACGGCTACGTTCAAGCTCTGAGTCAAATTCAACTACATATTTATTATTATTTACTTGTATATATTTCATTTAATCTACCTCTTTTAAAAACTCTTGTTGTTCTTTTGAAAGCATTGGAAATAAACTAAATTGCTCATCTAAATAATGCTGTTCTAATTTTTGTCTATAATCTGGACCAAATTCCTTTAAACAAAAACTATCTAAAGCATTACCTTTGTGAATTTGCCAATCTTGAATATGTGGTTTGCTCAAAATATCACAAGCTCTATTAATTCTTTTTCTACAAAGTTTAACAGCAATGGCATCAAGTTCATTACCATATATTTTATCGCTATCTGCTCCTGCAATTAAACAAGCAATAAGAAGATTACCTGAACCAACTGTGGGATCTAAAATATTTTTATTGGCCAGACTATCTGTATGAAACTTTTCAATCATAGTAATACAAATATCAGCTGGAGTATAAAACTGTCCAAGCTCCTCACGTTTAGCCGGATCTAAGCCTTCATAAAGGTCAGACATAAACTCTTTAGAATCAAGTATTTCAATTATTTTATTTTTTACTTCTTCTGATAATTTCATACTAATCCTCTAAATGCTTAAAATTTTCAACATCATTCATTACTTCTTGAATTTCTGCCTCTGTATAATTACATGCAGCTAATAAATCATGAACTGTTTTAATTTTTGTATAATCAACTTCTGGGAAAACTCTTGTTAATGGGAATACGCCAGCATCTGTATTAATAGAGGTAAATACTAACGCCCAGAAAGCTCTATTATTATAAACTAATGCATTAATATTTTTAATTTCTTCTTCTGTTCTGGTTAATCCACATAAGTCAATTCTAACTTTATTACGTTCAACATACCAGTTAGCATTATGTTCTTTAATTAGCTCTTCTATTGTTAATGACTTTTCAATATTCCATTTATATGCATCATTATTTGTGCCTTTTGGTAAATTACCCGAGGCAATAACACGTTGGCCAATAACAAAAGTATTATATGGAGTCCAATTTTCTGGGGCAGTTCCTGAGTTGTATCCTTGAACTGGATTATCTGCAACATACATAAAGTATTTATCTAATGACCTATAAAGATAAGTTGTACCTAAAAATTCAGCTTCTGTGTAGTTATTAACTTTAGTTTTATGAATTAAAGCACAATGTGTAGTAACAGTTGCATCAGCAAAACCTTTATTAATTGCAACCATATCTGATTGATAATTAAATAAATCTTTATTTGTATTTCTTTTATAATCATTTGCTGGAAGAAGATTAATGAATTCAACATAATCAACTTCTTGCCTAATAGTATCAGCAATATTAGCACCTACTGAACCATATGGCGGATTGGCAATAATATTATCAAATTTAATTTCCATATCAAGAAGCTCCTCTATATCATTTATATATTTAATTTGTTTATTTAGTTTTTCATAGCCATAAGCAACTATCTGATCTTTTTCATCATGCCAGATTACTATATTATTATTAAGAGCAAAAGTAGCAATCCAATCAGGTAAAAACTGCCCAATCAGCAAAATATTTTTTCCTTGAGCTTTACTTAAATCTAATTTAAACTTTGTTTCAAGTTGGCTAACAATATTATCATCAACTAAATGCTTTTGTTGTTTATAATCTAATACAATATTATTTACTTGTGTTAGCTTTGCTGTAAAGTTATTTGGATCTTGCGCTAGTTTATCAACTGTTTCTGCAACTAATCTTACAATATCAGCATCAGTTAAACTTTTATCTAAAACTTCAAAAAATTCATCATAGCCATCTGTTTCTCCATAGATGCCCTTAATTAAATTTGGGTCAACCTTTTTGAAAATATTTTTATCTAAGGCTTTATGAATTGTCTTATCATTAAGTCGTTTTTTACTATTATGTGGCAATGGTTGATAATCTAACTGGATTGTTTTTGATGTAAGATTTTTGGTAGTTTTTGTATATTTGCTACACAAATCTTGTGGTCTAACCGGCTTATCAGCTTCACCAATTTTATAGTGAAGGTAGTGACTTCTACCACATGCAGCATCAGCTTTTAAAATATAATATGAATTTTCTTTCTTTAACATAGCTTTTGCTCCTATCCTATATTATATTATACGGTATAATTTTAATATTTTTAATGTTTTTATATAAAAAATGTAGCCTTTTATAGCTACATTTGAGTCAAAATAATCTAATAATTATTCTGTTAAATATGTTTTTTCACCTGGCTGGCCAACAGAGGTATTAGCATTAATAAACTTGGCTTCAGACATTCTACTCATTAAGATAGATGTAAGAGCTGCTACTAATCTATGTAATTGGTCAAGCTTTGTTTTAAGGAGGTTTGCAACGAGGTTATACAAAGCTTCAGATACAGTTTCAGAAGAAGTCGCAACAAGAGCTAACTTATCTTTAACTGCCGCTGAACCATCTAAACCATTAAATTCAACTGCAAACTTTTCTTTTTGGAGTGTTTCAGCAAGTTCAGCTTTAAGAGCTGCTTTTTCTTTAATTTCACTTATTTCAAAAGCCTTTAATTGAAGTTGTAAGATATAATCACGAATTTGGTCAATAGATAATGAATTAATACTTGAATTAATTGTTGAAACTAATGTGTTAATTGGATCAAACATTGGCTTTAACATGCTATTTGAAATTTCTACAAGTTCACCATATGTCATTTCCACGTTATTTAATGCTGCTTCTAATTTTGCATTCATACTATTCGCCCTCCTGTAAATTAGCTAAGATAGAGTAATCTGAATCAAGAAATACACGCTTCTTAGTTGACGGAATTTCTATAATATTATACAGCTTTTCATCGGCCATTTTAACATTAATTGACTTTTTTCCATCTTCTTTCATTTTTGTAATTGAGCTAATTGGAATATAAAGCACTCTATCATGCTCTATAAACCAAAGAATAACACCAACTCTAACACCTTTAATTCCTACTTTTTCTTTTAGTTTATCATATTGGGTTAAGTTTTGGAATGGGAATGTATTGCCTAAATGACTTTTACACTCTAAATAAAAGATATTAGGATAGTTATAGCCAATAAAGTCAGAAATATTACTTATTGTTTTAAAGCCATTAGTAGTGTCATAAATTCTGTCTATAGTGCCGCCAGGAAAAGATCGTTTAAAATCTTCTTTAAACTTTTGTTCCCAAGCCTTGCCTCTATTATTTGCCATTATTTACTACCTTCTGGAATTAAATTACTAATTGTACCTCTTGAAATGATAACAGATCTATGATTACCACAATTTACAGTAATATGATCTTCTTTACATGAATCAAGGACAAGTTTTAAATCAGCTAAGTTAATAATCATTGTATAGCCATCTTCAACATAGCTTTCATTTTCAACTGCAACAACTTCAGTATTTCCTAAAGTATCAGTCATAGAAAGTTCATTGGCTGATAAAACAACAGTTGCTGGAACACGAAGCATATTAGCTTTTTCAACACTATTCTTTGCAAATAACATTAATCTTGAAACAGCTGCATTTAAAGCACTAACTGATAAAACTAAATGATTTGTATATGTTGTATTAATATAATTTTTAGTTGCTGAACATGGACCAACTACTTGAGCTAATAAGTCATCACGAACAGGAAGAATTGCTGCAACATAAATATTTGCTGTTTCAAATGTTGCTTTAGTTTGAATCATTGAGTTTGGTAAAGCATCATAACCGAAACTAAATAAAACATCTTCATCAAATAACTTAAATAGCTTAACAATTCTATCAGTAAGAAGCATTTTAACAGGTTTTTCTAATGTAAATGAATTTAAGCATGCACCAGTTGTAAATGTAAAGCAGCCAGTTTCATCAATATAATATAAACGTTGTAATTCGCTAACATCAATATTTTTAACTTTTAATAATTCTTTACTGTTAACATTAAGAATGCTCTTTAAAATATCATTACTAATTGGCATTTCAACTGTTTTATTTCCAATAGCAATAACAGGTAAAGTCATAAGCTTATCATTATCATAAATCATGGCTAACTTATAATTACTCTTACCTGCTTTAACTTTAACTACATTTTTATCAATAGTTAAATCAAATGCATCTGTTGTAATTCCAGAAATAAGATTTAAGAACAATGCAGCATCAACAACTGCTCTAAATTCTGTTTCTTGCTCTAAATTAAACTTAACAGAAACATAATACTCAGCTCTATTGGTAACAGTTAAATATAATGAATTACCTTTTGCTAAGATTTCTAAGTTTGCAGCTGTTTTGTCTAAGTCTGCCGCAAATAAAATTTTGTCAACAACCTCTTTAAAATCTTTTGTCTTAATTTGCATAATACTACTCCTTAAAATTCTAGGTCTGAACCAGTTTCAATAGCTTGAAGCATACATTCTTTTGTATACTCAGGGTGATTATTGCATAAATCAATAATAGCTTCATCCCTTGTTTCTTTCTTTTCTAGCTTTTCAAATTCAGCTCTGACACTTACTGCTGCTGTATCTGCATACCAACGGCTAACACAATAAGGGTCGCACTTCATTTTTGGAGCCACAATACCAAGTTCAACTGCCGCTTTAATCATAATTTCTGGCAATCTTTTTTCAACTAAACTTGCATATTCTTCTTTACATTCAACTAAAACTTCATCATGGACAGTAATAATTAAATGTGCATCCCAAGCTCTTAGTTGTTCATCATGGAAGATGTCTAACATAGCTTTTTTAGTTAATGTACCAGCTGAACCTTGAATCATAGCATTAAAGCATTGACGTTCAGCTTGTGCAATTCTACCCGTATTTGCTTGAATTAATACGCCTTCTTTTTTAGCTTCTAAGGCAATATCTTCATAGTTTTTATTTGTAAATGCTTTACCTGCACGACGAAGTTCAGCAATTTTATTATTAAGTGCATTTTCCCATTTAGTTATTCTTGGGTCTTTAATTACAATATCTGGACAATTAATAAATGGATTAACATCAACTTTAACATCAGCTGGGTTTAATAAATTAACTTCATATGGCTTTAAATAAATATCAGGCAATCTTCTTCTACGTCCAGCTACATCTTCAACATAGCCAACACGCTTTAAATTTTCTTTAGATTGGTCAATAGCAGTTTTTAAGCCACTAAACATTGTAAAGTATTTATTTAATAACTCAGTACCTTCTTTTGCAGATTTACCCATAAGTGAACCAGCACCTGCACCACCCATACCGTAGTTTCCAGCAAGGACACATGTTTTACCAACTGATCTTCTTTCTTTACCTGCTTTGTTAACATGGGTTTTCTTACCAGCAATAACTTTTTGGCCATCAATTTCTAATTCAGTACCTTCTGGATAAAATTCAAGGCAATCTTCATATGGGACACCAAACATAGCACTTGCAATCATAGCATAAGCATCCCTATCTTTTGCATAAGCTTCCAATAATGTTTTATCTTGGCTAAGGAAAGCGGCTAATCTTAGCTCTTGTCCAGAATAGTCTGAACCAACAATTTTATAACCTGGAGCTGCTTTGAATAATAATCTAACTTCTGGGTTATGCGATGGAATATTTTGTGAGTTAATAGAATTTAATATAACTGGCTCATCATTTTCATCAAGGAATCTAAATTTACCACCTGAAGCAAAACGTCCAGTGTCAGTTCCCATTGAGCTTAATCTATATCTAATTCTTCCGTCAGGCCAGTGTTTAGCAAGTTCAGGAATAACATCAATATATGTAGTAATTAACTTAACAACACCACGACGTTCAACTAATAACTTACAAATTCTTAAATCAGGCATCTTTTCAGCAATAGCTTCAAGCTCTTCTTCACCTGTGCCTCTTGGTGATTTTTTACTTACTTGAGGACAGCCTAAAATATCATAGAAAAGAATAGCTAATTGAACTGGTGAGCCTAAATTAATTGGATCTTCAAGTTGCTCAGATTTTGGCTTTGACTCTTTATAACGTCTACCATCAGCCTCGACTAATGGATACATTTGTTCAATTTTTTCTGCTGTCATCTTAGACTTAGCCGGAACATATGTTTTTGATTTATTGGTTGCATCTGGTGTAAGTTTCCAAGCTTTAATTGTTGGCTCCAAAACTTTTAACTCATTTGCAATTTCTTCATCGATTTTAGTTAATTGTTTATTATATTTATCTTTAAGCTTTGCACCAAATTCTTGGTCAATACAGACACCACAAAGTTCCATTTCTGCTGTAACTTGGACAATTGGCATTTCAATATTTTCAGCCAACCATTTAAGTCTAGCATTTTCAGGACCTTCAAAATATGGTTTTTCCCATTCCCAAACCTTATATGTCATGAAAGAGTCAGTAGCAGCATATAAAGCAAATAAATCAGGGTCAACTAATCTATATGGTAAATGCTGAAATAAGTTTTCAATATCATACTTTGTTTGTGTTGGGTCAATTAAAGTAACATATAGATATTTTAAACTTGTTTTCTTATCACTATATAGATTTTCATCAATTAATCTTGCTCCGATAAGTGTATCCCAATGAGGCGGAACACAAATACTACAAGTTGTTTTTAATACCTCATAGTCGAACTTACCATTATGCATTAAAATATAAACATTATTGTCTAGAACCCTTTGCAACTGAGCTCTACAATCTTCATATGTTAATTGGTTTAGTAAAAGTTCACCTGTATCAATATTTACATGGTTAATAGGAATATATGCTTGTTTTTCACCTGGAACATATAAACAAAGTCCCATCATTTTACAAGTAGCTGGGTCTGTTGAGTTATTTGTTTCAGTATCAATAGCAATAATCTTTTTTTCAATAGCTTTATCAATGTAAGCATAAAAAGTTAGAATATCACGAATAACAACAACATTTTTTTGTTGCTTGCCTAATACTTTATGAACCTCTTGCCTAACAAGCTCAAGTTTTGCTTTAATATCAACCTTTTTAGACTTTAAAAGTTTTTCAGTACTATTACCAGCCTCTTCAGTTTTTTTAGTTTTTTTAACTAAATCTTTTACTTTAGGCTTTGGTACATTTATTTCAAACTCTTCACCAAATAATCCTACCATTTATATAATAAACCTCGCTTATTTTCGCAAATTATCACATTATATCATACAATAAAAAAGATCCTATTTTTGCAGGATCTTTTATTTATTTTTAGATTACCTTAGAATGAAAATCCAGAAAAGTTTCTAACTGGTTTTTCTTCTGCTGGAGCAGGAGCTGGTTGCTCAACAACTGGTGTAGCAACTGGTGCTGGGGCTGGTTGAGGAGCTGGAGCAGCTGTACCAAATAAAGCTTCTTCAACTTTGGCTTCGCCACCTGCTTGTTCAACAATAGCCTTAGCAGCTTCATTAGGACCAACTTGCTTTGCTTCAACAGCTGGGAATGAACCAGTGTCTAAATAAGCTTGTAATTCTTCTGCTGATTTTTCCCAATAACTATGTTTATTAATGCTGAAGTTATCAAAGGCAGAAAAATCTTCTGGAACTAATTCTGGTTTAAATACTGCAGGCATTGCATAATCAAATGAATACTTAGTATCTTTACCAGCGCCAATACGTGTGACTTTAAATAAAACTTTTCTTAAATCACCGTAATTGTTTAACTTTGCAGCAAGTTCGGTTGAAAATCCTGCAGGACGTTCCCAAACAACTGGAAGTGGAGCAGCCCATTGACCTGTACTTGCATCTTTATAAGAAACGAGCATTTGGACATAAACTTTCTTAGCAGCTTTGCCAACAACTTCATGGCCTTCAGCAGCAGCTTTACAGAATGGGCAACTATCAGAATAGGAACCGACTTCATTTAAGCAGCTAACTGGTGTGAATCCAGAACCAAGGCCTTCGAATTTTTTACCAAAAGCTGGGGCATGGACTGTAGCAAACTTGAGGCTATCAAGTGAAGAACAATCAATACGAACTAATGCTTCTGCACCTGGAGCAAGTTTGAAGAAACCGATTTTCACGGAATTTGTGGCTGGGCCTGATTGAGCCTTTGTAACCACTTTTTGATAATCATTAAAATTAAATTGACTCATTGTGTTTTACTCCTTTTATAGTATCTTTAATTTTATCTTTGTGTATTTTAACACATTATATTATACAGCTTTATTTTTCTATTTTAAGCTGTTTTAATATCAAATTTTGGCAAATTATAAGTAGAAATTAAATTTTCCCACTCATCAATTGTAAGATCATTAACATCTTTTCTGTTTTTTGGAAGGTTGACATCAATAGTTAATATCCTTCTGTTTAATTTTGATTTGACCCTGGCAGCAAACTTTCTTCCAGCATCATCATTATCAAAGCATAAATATAAAATATTAATATTTGATTTATTCAATTTTTGTATTTGCTCTTCTGTAACAGAGCCCATAGTCGCTATTGCAGGAACGCCATTTGTCCAGCAAGTTAAGCAATCAATTGGACCTTCTACAATCATACATTGTTGAATATTTTTTTGTTTAATATAATGCATACAATATAATGGCTTTTCTAAATCTTTATCTAAGTAGAATACTTTTGTATCAATATTTCTTCTTGGCATTGTGATTAAATTACCATTATTATCATAACATGGAAATATGACTTGGCGATATTTTGGATCATACTTAACATTAAACTTTTCACAAACAGCTCGACTAAGTTTTCTTTGGCCTAAATATGGGCACCAACTTTGATACCCATCTAATGGCGAATTATCTACTACTTTTTGCTTTGGCTGTTGTAATATCTTTACTTGCTTTCTTGGAATAATAATATCTTCACCAATACTTACTACCTCTTCTTTAGTAGCTGGAAAGTTAGAAGTTAACCAATTTTTAGCATAATCTTCAGAAGATCCAAAGCATCCTGCAACAAACTTTAAAAATGTGCCAGCACTATTACAAGTAAAGCAGTGATAAATGCCTTCATCTGTAATAAAGCAAGAATTATGTTGTTCATGTCCATCAGCATGGAATGGGCAAGGCACACTTATACCAGATGATGTTCGTCTAAAGTTTGATAACTTACCATTTGTTAAAGCTAATTGTAGTTTGGAAAGTACACTTTCAACATCTGTTTCTAAAATATAATCTTCAATTTTAAGCATATTAGAATACTGTTCCATCATTATCTGCTAATGGCATATTATAGCTTTCACGAATATTTTCAATATCTTCATGTGTTGATACTGAATCCTTTTCATCTGGTAAATATGTAAATATACCGTTATTCCAATCACAGATATATGTTAATTTCTTATTTCCGCCACCATCACGTGACTTAACGATATTGATAACTAATTTATCTTCATCTTTTCTATCAAGCATTAAAAGCACTGTAGCATATTGTGGGATCATATCAGACAAGCCAATTTGAGTTGTATCTTGTTCACCACTATCTGTTTTAGTTCTATTCATTTGGGAAACAGCAATAATTGGAATACCCAACTCAACTTGAAGCTTTTTAATTTCTTTAGCAATATTACCAACACGCTCAAATGATGTTCTTGCATGACTTGTATCTTCAAGTAAAGAATATTGGTCAACAAACATAATTTGAATATGCTCTCTGATAATAAATGCTCTTAAAGTATTAACAGTTACAGGACCAGATACATCAGTTGGTGTAATAACTTTAATTGGCCCAAGATTACGACCTGCCAAACCTTTAATATAGTTTTGATATTCATAATTAACTTCTGAGCGGCCTCTTGTAATATAGGAGTTATTAATATTTCCTAATAATGTATCAATACGATAACCAACTTTATCAGCAGTCATTTCACCTTCATAAATACCAACTGTAAAACCTTGTTCTGAAGCCGAAGCAGCCATCTTTAACATAGTATAAGTTTTACCTATACCTGTTCTAGCAGCAATAACCATGTTTTCATTTTCACGGTCAATACCACCAATTAACTTATCAACTTCTGGAAAACCAGTTGAAATATAACCTTTGCTCCAATCTTTAGTTTTTTCAACATAACGGTCATAACGTGATGTATCAGTAGTTAAATCGGTACAAGTCATAGCAGCACCTTGATGAATATTTTCTGTTGAATCCATAAAGTATTTAACAGCATCATCAATCTTATCTTGCTCTAATAACTTCTTAACCTGATTAAATCTTGTTGCTAAGTAGCTTTGGTTATAATCTTTATATAATTGGTCAAGCAAATATTCAATTGGCTCATTAACTTCCACAAAGTCAAAATCTGGGAAAGCATTAGCAAATGTTAACTTATCTGGAACCGTTTTATATAAGTCATAATGGTTCTTAATATAATTAAATTCAGCGCGGTAATTAAAGAAATAATCAGCTGATAGATTATTCAAAGTGACCAATGAAAAATCTTTATCTTGTAAAATTTTATTAATAAATTGTACTTGACTAATCATTATTTATTACCTCCTTGTGAACCTAAATTACGTTTATCTTTTCCATGAAGCTCAATATCAATAGATAAATTACAAACACGGCTTGCAACGCGATCACCTAATGCAACTTTAATTTCATTTGCATTTAAATTGGAAGTATAAATATTTGATTTACCAGCAGATGTTCTACCTTCGATCAAACTTAATAAATGATTTAACTCAAACTCAGTTCCTACTTTAGCTGCAATATCATCCCAAACAACTAAATCAGCAGTCATTATATTTTCTTTAATATATTCTGCATATGTGTTATGTGATGAAATGCCTTCTTTTAAAGCTAACAAAAATCTTGGAACACTAATAAATAAAGCCTTACAAGATAAATCTGCTTGTGGCCAAATTCTATTTAAATATGCTTCAATCATTCTAATGGCCCAACTTGATTTACCATTGCCACAAACACTTGAGTGTAAGAAAAGATTTTGACCTTCTGAAACAAAGGTATCAATATTTTGAGCTATTGAAGCTAACTTTGTAAACTCTTCAAAGTCTGTACCATCTTCGTCAATTTTCAAAACTAGATGCTTACGTTGCTGCCCTGATAATAAAGAAGCATTATATAAATATTCTAATTTATATCTACGTAAACAGACTGGAGCATTACAATCTTTATGATTACAATTATCGTATAAAAAACACTCCATAAAACTCCTCCCTTATTTTAAACCTGTGCTTCCTTGCCAACCCTCACCACGACTTGTTTTTTCTGTGTAAAATTCTTCTGGTGATAAATCCAAAATTTCTACAGGTTCAGTTGAAATTAAATGTGGAATAAACTGAATAGCTTTTTCACCACACTTAAGCACTTGATATGTATCAGAAGTATTAATTAAATGTAGATGCCACTCACCTTGATATGAGCAATCAATAACAGATGCGCCAAAAACAAGTTTTTTCTTTGTTGCAATACCAGACTTATTATTTGCAATTAAAGCAAGTTCTGGCCCAAATTTACTTCTAATACCACTTGGAATAATAGCATCTTGATGAGGTGCAATAATAATTTGTCCTTTATAAAAATAGCTTTTACCAAGTAGTCTTGGTGTTACATCTGATTCATCTAATACCTCAGGTGCCTCAAAATTTGGGTTTTTTGCTAAAAAGTCTTTCTTAAATTCATCAGTATTTTCTGGAATATAAATATCAATTCCAGCATTTTCACCGACTACTCTAACTGGATCTTTAACTTGTCTTGTTTTAATAAATTGCATCTTACTTGCTCCTATCTTTACAATACTTCATTTTATTATACAATAATATTTTTCTTAAAATTGGTATAAAAATAAAATATCGCTCATTTTTTTGAGCGATATTTAACTTAATAATAGAATCTTGTAAGGAAGTATTTTTGGGTATCATTTACAGTATCTTTTAAGTTAAATATCGTTGATATTTTATCTTAAATGCTCGAACTAACTAGCGGCTAAATTTTCAAAGTTTATCTGTAGAAATAAGTATAGTTTCTGAGGCAGATTTAAAAGCCAAATCACCCCTGAGCATCTATTTAATTTAGCAATTATTTTTCTTCTTTTGGATCAGGAAATTCTTGATTTAATTCATCATCTTTATCAAGATTTTCCGCATAAGCAAATCTTTGCTGTGGCATTAAACTAGTTAAGAATGGTGGAACTGGTTCCTCTTCTTCTTGGTAGTGTTTAACTAAATATTCTATTAAATCATCTTCAGTTAGATTTAATGCTTCTTCTGAAACAATTTCAGCTAAAGCTTCACGAGTAAATGGCTTAGCTTGTTTTGCTTCAATAGCTTCAATAATTCTGTCAAAAGTCCAACCCTCTGGAAGATAATCTTTATGTTCAATAAACATCTTCATGATCTACGGCCTCCTAATTTAGAAACTGCCTTCTAAGGGAAATAAATACACCTAATAAATCATTATTGATTTTATCTTCTAAATAATCAATAAGCCTATTATCCCTTATAATAATATACAATGTTCCACCACATTTTTTACAAAATTTATTAGATCTTTTTTCTTTTGTATCTAAATACATTTCTATAAGCATTGGTAAAACTGGCAGTTCTTCACGATTTGTTGCAGATAATAATTTTAAGCTTGAATCACAGTTTTGACAAGTAATTTCAATAGCAAATTCCCCATAATCTTCAATACTGGCCTCAATAACTGCATTAACTTCACGCTTATTACAGTATGGAGTAATTGGAATTTCTAAGCCTAAAACTTTATTTACTCTAACAGCAAGCTCTAGCCAAAGTCCGCCATGACCATTATCTTCTTCAATAGCTTTAAAGAATTTTTCATCAAGGACTTTAAAATCACCCTTTTCATCTAGCTTAATAATATTATGCTCAATCATATATTTATTAACAATAACATGAAGAAGCTCATGATAAATTGTGTTAAGATAAGCATTTTCTAAACCTTCACGAAGCAAATTAGCATTAAATAATACTTTTTGCTTAAATGTTTGGCCATCATCTGTTCCTAAGCCTGTTTGACCTTGTAAACCAGTTGCTTCAAATAAGCCAGCAAATTCAAAGTCATCTTCAGATAAGTAAAAATCTGGCCCAATATTATTTAGCACCTGGACACATTCTTTAACGATTTCAGCAACTCTGCTTTCTGCAATTCTTGGTAGGCTCATTATTCGTCAATCCATTCATATAATTCAGGTGTTTGATATTGTGTATGATATTTAATTGGTTTAAATAATTTTGTAATGCAGAAATGCTTTTCTAATTTAACTTTATAGTGATTAATTGCGCCTCAACCTATAAATGGAACCATGTAACCAACAATATCACAATGATCATAGAAATTATAAGCTTTTTCACAACAATTTCTTACATAGTTTAGAGTTTTTTTACCAAAAAATGGTCGTACACTTCCAAATGTATATAAATAAGGTTTTACACCAAATTTAAAATGAATATCTTCTGCGGCTAAACTTGCAATACCAGAGCCAAGAGACCAACCAAAAACTTCAATAAAGCAACCTGGATGTCTAATTAAAAGTTCTCTAACTTCACCTCTAACAATATCTTGAAGGGCAAGCCACATTCTACTCCAACCACCGTGAGCTTTTAATTGAATGACTTCACCTTCATAAGTAAATTTATCATAAATATTTTTTGGAAAACTAAAATTAACAAGCCAGTCAGACTTTTCATTTGTTTCTTGCAAAATAACTTGAATACAATTACGTGCCTCATCAAATCTTACTTGATATTCAGCAATAAATTCACGCTTTTTATAAGTATACTTGACTTGCTTATATTCTGCAAGCCATAAATCTGTTTCGATATGATTCCAGTTACGAGAGCAAATTGTAAAATAATCTTCAAAATTTAATCTTTTATATTCCATTTCATATACCTCAATATAATTTATTTTATATGATATTTTTGTCTAAGTTGCTTTTCAAATTCAACCTTTTCTTGGGGAGTTAAATTAAATAATTGATCCCAGCTATCTTTAGCAGACTGAACCATTTGTTCATAATCTTGTGCTTCAACACCATCATCATCTTGTGGTTCCATTCCCATTAATTCATCATCCCAGAAATCTTTTACTAAAATCATTCTCATTCCCATATATCTGACTTCAGAAGCTTTTTCTGCATAATTTTCATTAAAATGTTCAATGAAATCATCTAATCTCATTTCTTCACTATAAGTTAAACCAGATAAATCGTGCCCATCCATATCAGAATCTGGACCAACTCCTGGAACTACACTAAAAGCATCTAAAAATAAAATTGGAGTCCCTGAATCTTCTCTATCAATATATCTACTCATAAATTTTTACCTCTGTATATAATTTAGCAAAAAAAGAGCTTATTTACTAAGCTCTATTAAATTATCTATAACAGACATTCTTGTTAGAAGACCTACACCAGATGGAACTGGACTTTGGAATGCAACAGGTAAATCTTGCTCTATATCGCCACAAAGTTTACCTTCATCATTTTGGTTTATACCAACATCTATAATAGTGGCAGTTGGCTTTAGTTCATAATCTGGAGTAATAATATTTCTTTTTCCAACTGCTGATACTATTAAGTCAGCATGTTCCAAATAAAACGCTTTATCAGCTTCTTTTGTTTTACTGTGAAGAACCGTAACATTGCAGCTTTCTTTTAGCAATAAGTGTGCCATTGGTTTTCCAACAATATTAGAACGACCAATAACAACAGCATTTTTACCAACAAAGTCATAGTTCATATCTTTTAAATAATTATATATTCCAAGAGGAGTTGCTGGAGTTGTTTTTGATAAAGGATGGAAGCCATCAATATCTTTATCAGGAGCAATGGCTAGCTTAACTTTTTCTTCACTGATATGTTTTGGAAGAGGCAATTGTACTAAATATCCATCAACGTCTCTTCTACTATTTAAGATATGAAGTTGAACTAATAAATCATCTTCTGAAATAGTTTCTGGCAAATTGATAAGGTCGCACTCAATTCCAACTTCTTCTGCATCTTTAATTTTATTTCTTACATAGCGGTCGGAAGCAGGAACATGGCCAACTTGAACAATTACCATAACTAATTTTTTATCAGCTAATTCTTTTTTAAGTTTTTCTTTCTTTTCAGCAACGTATTCTTTAATTACTTGCATACTATTTCCTTCCTTGTTTTCTTTCTTTAAGCCATTGATAAAATTCATTTTGTGCATCACGACAATAAAATGAGTCTGGCTTTACAGTGCATCTTCCACCAGCTCTATATTGGCAAAAATCACATTTAGTATATTTTTTATATTCCATATTAATTAAACTTATCTAAACACCTTGGCTCTTTTGGTAAACCTGGCATTAATAATAAACTACCAGATAATGGAACTAATAGCCCAGCACCATTATATAATCTAACTTCCCTAATATGAATCGTAAAGCCTGTTGGCGCACCTAGTATCTTAGCATCATCAGTTAATGAATTTGGAGTTTTAGAAATACAAATTGGTAATGCATTATAGCCAAGATTTTCATACTCATTAATTTGTTGGTTGGCTAATTCTGTATATTCTACATTTCCAGCACCATAAATTTGTTGACAAATATAACCAATTTTTTCTTTTATTGTCCATTGTTCTTTTTTATCTATTGGAATTAATGGTTTAAAATTATCAGCAAAATCTGGAAATAAATTTGGCATGCTTTGGCTATTTAAAATGCCTTTAATAGTATTAGCTAAGCTTACTGCCCCTGCACTTCCATCTAAAGCAGCTGAATTAATTGCCCAAGGTGCTCGGTTTTCAACACACCATCGACCAATAGCTTCTACTTCAGCATTAGTATCACTTGGAAAACGGTTAATAGCAACGACAACTGGAACGCCATATAATTTCATATTATTATAATGTTTTTCAAGGTTACAAATACCAGCTTTAACGGCTTCAACATTTTCTTTTTCAAGATCTTCAAATTTAATACCACCATGAAGTTTAAGAGCTCTTGCGGTGGCTACTAAAACAATAACATTTGGATGAATTCCAGCTAGCTGACATTTGATGTCTAAGAACTTTTCAGCTCCTAAATCACCACCAAATCCGGCTTCTGTAACAACAACATCAGACATTTTAAGTGCTAATTTTGTTGCATTAATTGAGTTAACACCAATTGAAATGTTAGCAAATGGCCCGCAGTGCACTAAAACTGGGTTTTCTTCAAGAGTTTGCACTAAATTTGGATTCATTGCATTTCGCATCATTTTAAGAATTGCTTTGCTACAATTGAATTGTCCAAAATAAACTGGCTCACCATCTTTGTTATATGCAACCAAAATCTTATTAACTCTATCCATAAACTCTTCTTCAGATTGTGAAATAGTAAGAATTGTCATAAGTTCAGAGGCAACTGTAATAACAAACTCCGATTTATGATTTGTTTTTCTAACACGAGTTTTTTCTATTGTAGCTTCATCTTTACCTTTAAGGTCAAGCTTTTGAAGTTCAATATCCAAGCCCCTATTATCCATATCATCGCCAGCTGTGCCATCAGCATTAACGGCAATGCTTCTAATTGAACGGTCATTAACATCTAATGCTCTTGGCCAAACAATTCTTTCAGGATCAATATTTAATTCATTGCCCTGCCAGATATGATTTTCAATAATAGCTGCCATTAAATTAATAGTAGAAGTTAATGCATGAAAATCACCTGTAAAATGTAAATTAATATCATCACTTGGAACAATGGTTGATTTTAAAGCACCAACAGCTCCACCTTTAATTCCCCAAACAGGCCCTAAAGAAGGTTCACGTAAACAAGCAAGTGAATTAACGCCAATTCTACGTAAGCCATCATGTAAGCCAATTGTAGTTGTAGTTTTACCTTCACCTGCTTTTGTTGGAGTAATAGCTGTAACTAAGATAAGTTTTCCATCTGGCCTATCTTTTAATTCGTCTCTATATTTAAAATCAATCTTAGCTTTATCCCAGCCATATGGTAAAACATACTCCTGAGGGATTTTTAGCTCAGCAGCTAAATCTAAAATATTCTTCATTATCTACTCCTCCTTAGATAAAGTTTCTAATTCAATTTCTAATCTTTTTTCTTCTTCTGCTTCAACCGGATCAAGCCCTCTTGTTTCTACAATACAAGCTAATTCCATGAGGCGTCTATTAATATAATCTTTTCTTGACATAAATTACACCCTGGCAATAACATCTTTTAAAGCCATAATTAAGTTTGTTGAGTCAACATCAAGGCCGTCAACTTCTGAAGCAGCAATAGCATTTGCTAAAGTACCTAAAATCTTACCAGCTGCTGTTAATGTTTCAACTTCTGCTGTTGTAAATTCTGCAATTTTCTTGACTTCCATAATTTCAATTCCTTTCAATTAAAAAATTTGTAATAAAATGCCACCAAGAAGGCAAATAATACCAAATACTGCAGCACAGCCAGATATTAATTTCATTCTTGATACCATTGAATAAACTGTTTCTTCTGGGACAGATAAATTATTTTCTTCAAAGCTCTTCATAAAGTCATCCCAGTTTTCTTGACTTTTTGTAGCTAGAGCAGTACCAAAATAAACTATTCCGCAACAAAATGCTAATATAGCACCAATAATAATTAAGAATATACCCATTAAAGTACCTCCCCAGATAATTCTTTAGACCATTCTTTTAACTCAATTCCATTTTCTTTAAATACTTTTTGTAGTACTGGCCTTTCTGAACATGGAACTGTTGGAGCCTCGTGCACCATTAATACAATAATTGGCTCACCTTCATAATGAGTTATTTTTCTTACATCCTCTGCAACTCTAGCTAATTCCGGCAATAAATAATTCTTAAAATCGACTTTCCTTAGCTGCTCTGTATACTTAATCATAAAGTCACAGTTTGGAATTTTATTACGATATGGGCAATCTTTCTGGCATTGCTCATCCATACTTTCAAATACTTCAGGATTAAATATTAAGCTTTCTTCTTTAATCCCAAGCATAATATTATCCTCATTTAGAAAATATGATTTATTATGTGTTTTTTCACGAATCCATTTTGGATCCCAAATTGCTGTGGACACCGGAATCATATTTGGCGTAAAAAATCTAATATTATAAAAATAAGATATATAAATTTGCATTTAAATTTCTTCTTCAACTAAAACTGCTAACGGATCTTGATAACTATTATTATCTGCAGTTGTAATATATGTGGCCGGAGCAGGAATATCTAATGGATAATACTCATTATTAAGATAATCAATAAGATAAAATTTATTTTCAGCTTCTAAAAATGATAATAATATCTTAGCATTATGCATATGTTTGCCGTCTGAATAATACTCTGCGACTTGCTGTATATTAGAAAACCTTGCAACTGATGCAAATTTATAGTCTATAAATATATGCTTACCATCTACCCAAATATAATAATCTGGAGCATCTTGTTCATTTGGGCCAGTATGTAAAGTATTATGGTCGCCAGAATGCCTTGAAAATAATAATTTTACTTCCTGACCTCTATAATTAAACTTCTTATCAAGTAAATAATCTTCAAAAATATAAGTTGCTGGAAAGTAAAGTAGACGTTTTTGCCATTCTGGTTGGCTGCTACTATAATATGGAATGCTTCTTTCAATAAGATATAACCATTTCCAAACTCTTTGTGAAGTTTGGCCACCATAGAAATATACAAGTAAATCTTTATTACTTACCTCATCTGGTAATTCATAAGTAAGTAAATATCCTTGAGCTGCTATGCTTCGTTCTGCACTATTGGCTGGATAACTATCCAATTCTTGTCTAATTTTAATAAATTCATTATTTGGAATATCTTTAATCATTATCTTGCCCTCTCATAAACTGTAAATTTAATATTATAACCATTATCTTCTTTCCAATCTGTTTCCTGGAAGCATTCAAAACCTGCTTCATCTAAATTTGGAAAGAATGCTGTTGCTTCTTGGTCAATTGTATCAACTAATGTAACATAAACTCTATCATATAAATCAATAAAGCTATGATATAACATTTGCCCGCCACAAATAAATACTTCATATTCCTCAGCAAGTATTTTAACAAAGTTAACTAAGTTGTTAAAATCATTAAATACTATACACCCATCTAAACAATCTGGTAATGGTGCTTTATCCCAAAGAATTAAATTAACTCTATTTGGAAGCGGTCTAAACTTTTTCGGGAGGCTAAGATAGGTATTATAACCCATTACTACTATATGGTGCTCTGTTTTTTTCTTAAAATAGCTCATATCAGCTGGAAGATTGAAGAGTAAACTATTCTTCTTTCCAATTCCCCAAGCTTTATCGCAACATACAATACCTGAAATCATTAATAAATAAACCTCACTTATTACTATATTATACATTAAAAATAAATAAAAAATGGCACAAAATGTGCCATTAAGATTCAGTTTTATTAATATTGTTTTAACTATTTAATTAATTAAAACCAGCTAAGTAATCTAATAAATGGGTCTACTGCTGAGCTTGTACTAGTTGAATAGTTATAGTTATAAGTTGCATTACCAATTTGAATGGTATCGTGGAAACCTTCAGGATGCTTTGCACAGAAAGCTGTTAACTTTTCATGCTCAGCATGTTTTGCTTCCTTAACTGCATTATCAGCTTTATCACAAGCTTCAAGATAAGCCTTATAGGCATCTTTCTTTGCAGTATTAGCAGCAATTTCAGCTTCATAACGAGCTTTAATTGCAGCTTTAACTTCTTCAGCTTCAGCTTTACGTTCTTCTTTAGCCTTAATTTCAGCTTCATGAGCTTTATTATACTCATCTTCAGCTGCTTTTAATTCATCTAAAGAATCAAATGGCTTTTTAAGTAATTTGCTGTAGTAGCCATAACTACAAGCTTCTTTTTCAATTGTTTTCATTAATAATTACCTCTCCTATTAAGTATTTTTCATGGATCCTTTTCCATGATTATCAATGAACATCTATACCCTGAATCTCGACAATAAGATTCATTGATAACAATTTATTATACAATAAATTTAGCAATTTTATTTACTTTTTGCTGACCTTTTTCTTAGCTTTTTTCTTTTCTTCTGTAAGCTCAATACCTAATGCTTTTTTAATTAATTTTTCATCATCAGAATAAACTTTTGTTGCTAATAAGTCAATACCATCATCAACATATAAAGTTGCTTCAGCAGCAGCATCAATACAAGTTACAATACGGCTAAATGGGTCCTTATCTTTTGTTGCATATAAAACACCTTTAGCAATATCAGAGCCGGAGCCAATAGCCATAGCATCTGTAATTTCTGTAACACTTAAATCATTCCAAATAAGCCAAGCTTTATCCTTAATTGCAAAAATAAATGAGTTAGGCATATATTTAATTGATTTCTTTTCATCGCCTTCAGAACATTCAACACCATTACCTTCTAAAGTTGCTATAATAGTTGGAACAAGGGACTTAACAATAAATTCAGTTGTAATTTCTTCACCAAAGCAATTTTTATCAATAATATCTGAATATTGAATAACTTGCATTGCTCTAATTGTTCCAACACTTCCCATAACTGCATCTGGAAGTTCAGAAAGAGTCCAAAGCTTAATTGCAGTATGATCTTTGTTTAAACCAGTGCTAACTTGTTTATCAGCACCAATAACAAATCTATCTTTATGTTTAATTGCGACCACTAAACTCATTATTATCACCTCTTAATTAAGTAAATCTGCCATAGCAGCTGTTTCAGAACGTTCACTTTTAACTAAATGAACATACCCAAATAGCTTTTGTCCAGCAAATCTTTCTATTAATGTTTCAATACCTTTTGATTTTTCAAAGGTTGCTTTATCACGTTGTCTATTATCTGCATCAAACCAAACCTCTGAGCCTTCCGCAGCTCTAGCAATAATAAGCTGTATATGCTCTTTTGTTAAGTTTTCGGCTTCAGAACACATAATTAATGTATTATTGAAATTTCTACCTCGCAAGGATTGAAGTGGTTCAACAACAAGTGTTCCTTTATTTAACATAGTTCTTACGCTTGCTTCACCAGCATGGTCGATAAATGGCCCCAAGAATGGAAGTAATTTATCAATCACATCACCAGGAAGCGCACCTAAATCTTTTGTATCCTTAACATCAACATTATTTCTAATCCAGACAATTCTATCAAATCTGCCTTGCTTTAATGCTTCTAATGCTGCAGATACTAAGATTAAAGTTTTACCTGTGCCTCAAGTTCCAGTCAAAAGCTTAATTGTTTTTGTTGGATCTTTCATTAAATCAAAGGCACATACCTGTTCAACATTTTTTGGTGTTATTACTACATTTTTGCCTTTTGAATACTTTTTAGGAGCTGGTTTTTTATCTGTTTCTTTTTGTTCTTCTAAGAAAACAGGGGTCATATCTTTAATTGTTTTAATTGACCCACCTGTAAACTTTCTTAGACTGCCATTTTCATTACAGTAGAATGTACAGACACCATCACTTGACTCTGCAATTAAATATTCATTTTCTTTGAGTTGAAATGGAATTTTATTTGATGTATATAGTTCTACCCATTCATCAGAGCTGGGCTTCCATTTTCTTCAGCCAGTATAACCTGAATTATCCATATTAGTCTCCCTTTATAGATTAACTCAGCATTAAATTGACACATCATGTCCTAAACAATTGCCAAAGTTATCATTTAATTTAGCTCTTTACATGACAAATATTAATATAAATAATAGCCAAGTAAGTAATATTTGGCTGAAATGTATACTTTGATCTGCAATTAAATTTATTTTATGTCTATTTGCTTTTAAATCATCAACAACAGCATGAATAGCCATATTTACAGGAATTATTAATAAAAACCAATCAAGGTTTATTCCTGCATATAAACTATAAATAATAATTGGGGCACTAATCATAATAGACCATGACATAGCATGACAAGATAAGGCCATTTTATAATCATGTCTATAAAGTGGGTCTGGTGCATTCTTTTCCCACCAGCTTTTTTGTTTTCCGCTTGCTAATCACCCTTGTAAATAATAGTCATCAACAAGATGGGCAAAAAACATAGCTACTAAAATTAAAAATGAAATCCAGCTAATCATTTAAGAAATTCTTCCAATCATCTTCAATTGGGTGCTCTTCACTACTAGTTTCCCAGAGTGTCGGCTGCTCAACTTTTGGTTTGTTTGTTGGTCTATTAGCTAAAACTGATTCTAGCCATTCTTCAAACTCTTTACTATAATCACACCAAGCACCAATAAGAGTTCTACCTGTACCAAATGCCTTATCAATATCAACTAAGTGTTTTTTAATATATTCTAATGCTTCGAAATCTGTCATTATTTTGTCCCCGTAACTGTTTGCTCTTCAGTTTTACTTTCTTTTTCTTTAACAACTGGCTTCTTTGTTTTTGGTTTAATTTTTTTCTTTAAATCAGTAACATCTTTCTTTAGCTTTTTAAATTCTTCTTGTAAGCTTCCAATGCCTTCAATTTCAACATCCTTAGCATTAACAACAATCTTAGAAGTAATTTCGCCACCGTTTAAAGTTATGGTAGTTCCCCAAGAGCCGTTTTCAAATTTTGGTTTGGCCTCTGCAATAGTTCTTACTAATAATTCTTCTAACTTAGCAAGCTTTCTTGACAAATCACCATAGATAATTTCTTCTTTATACTCTTTTTCAATTTGCTTACGGCTAGTATAAAGTTGGTCAAAATCTAATTCGCGTTCATATTCACAGAAATAGCTCCATAAATTACCCATGACAGGACATACTTTAACCTTATATTTTATTACGCCTGTTAATAAATCTTTAGTAGCAGCTGTAATATTTCCAGATCTGATTTGTCCTTCATATTCGCCTGTTTGTTCGTAGAAATAAACTACTTGTCCTTTTTTGAACTTTGCCATAATTAATGAATCTCCTTTTTAACTTTTTCTAATGTTTCTTCTATATATGGTTTCATTTCTATTTTCACTTTTTCAAGTAACTCTAATGTATTAAAATATTGCTTAGTATCCCTTATAATTGTTTGGATATTTATAATTGAAACAAGAGTTAATATAATAGCTAAAATTGGGAGCACAATAATACAAGCTTTACATTGCCATTCTGCCATATGAGGAAGTGGATTAACTGCAATATAAGTAAGATAGGTTAGCTGTGAGGCCCAAAGTAATTCAAAGAAAATATTTGGAATATATGTGCCCAGAATTAAATTTGTTTTAAAATGACGTTTATCCATTGTTTTGCTCCTCTTTTTTTGCCTGACGGGTTTCTAGCCAAGCATCAAGTTTTTCTTTTAATGCTCTATAGTCTAGTCCACCTGCAATCCAGCCCCAGCTATATTCTGACTCTTTGAAATTAAGTCTATAACCAGCAAGCATATCTAAATAATTATCACATGTAGTTTTTTGATAGAGCGGAATATATACTTGAATTGTTTCACCTTTATATGAATACGTAAAATCATAGCCAATACCATAACAATAACTTAGGCATTCAACTAACTTAGCTTCATCTTTGTCTGAAAAAATATATTGTTTAATCATGCCATCAATGAAATTAAGTGCATTCTTTTCTTCTTTTTTAACTTCTGGGTCCTTATAATCTTCAAAATCTTTATCTTTATGATGATTAAAATAACGCCAAGCTTTCCAAAATGCTTCATCATTAATACCAAAAAACATATTAAACTTAGAAGCTCCCCAAAGATCATCACGAATAACATTACAGATATCAGCTGTAATTAAATTAGCTTCATAATTAAGTTGGTCAAGTTGGTCTCTTTTTTCTTTGAGCATATCTTGACGCTTTTTAATTTCATCTAAAACAAATTGTGATTCAGCTTCATGGCGTTGTTCCCAGTCTAAGCCCCAAATATGATCAAATTTACTATAATCTAACATAACTTACTCCTTTGTCATTTCTTTTATATTGAAACTTTGATTATTTATAACACGCACTTCTAATGTATCATCATCCCAGAAATGTCTATCATAAATTTCATCTGTTTCATCATCACAAATATATTCATCAAATAGGTCAGCACAAATAGTAGTAATAATTCCAAAGTAGATTTTGTTATCATACTTTCCTTGAAGATATAATCTGCCATGTTCATCTACTTGTGCAGACTCCAATGCTTTAATAAATTCTTCTTTGATCATTATTCAAAGTCCTCTTTCTTATTAAGTTCTTCTATAATTTTATCCCACCATTCTTGGTAATCTTTATTTGTAATATATTCTAATTCATGACTAAACATATTTAATCCTCGCTACTTTCATCGAGTTCTTTTCTATAAGCTTCATAGCCCTCCTCTTCGTCCCAAACATCTTGAGCTTTTTCTTCTAAAGTATCTTTATCAATGTAGATTTCAAAACCTTGTGGCCAAGCTTCACAGGCCCAATAGCAGCCTTCGCCACTAACAATAAAAGTATTTGGAATATTTCTACGTTGATTTTCTGTATCAAAGTCTATGTAATGGTCAAAAGCAACAATTGGCATATCAATACTATTTTCTTTACCAGTATTAATGTCACAAACCCAGCATTCACCATCACTGGTCATACAAACAATATTTTCTTCAACTGAAACATATGGGTCAAGATGTGGCTGGTGTGTAATAGTAATATTTTTATCTTTAATATTAACTGCTAAAACATCCCTTTGAATATAACCATGGCCTTTTTCATCTTTAGTGCATTGTTTTGTATAATAAAGTTTTACTCTATCATCTTCAAATAGTGGAATAATTTTTGTTTTTAATGGGTCATCTTCCCAATGATGAATTTCTTCATTTAAACTATATTCATTTTCTAACATTATTCATTAACCTCAACTTTTAAAATTTTATTAAGAAGACTTTCAACATCATCTCTCATGCTAACAAGTTTTTCAAGTCTTTTTTCTGTTTTTGCATAAGCCGCTTCAATTTCAGCTCTATTTTCATCTGGAATAACACTAACATTTAAATTACACATGCATAGGTCATTTTGAGCACTTTCAATTTGATTATTTAAGCTGTCATATAAATGAACTAATGTTTCAACTGTATATTCTACCATTATTTAATCTCCTTAAATAAAATTACAACTACTATGTTTTCTACCATAATCTTCAGCTTCTTCTTTTGTATCAAAGATATTCTTTTTATAATAAGGACCTTCATTAACTTCAGTATAAACAAAATTGCCATCCTTATATTGTGGAAGTATAAATATTGGTTTAGAAGCTTTTACCAAACACCAATCTTCTTTCTTGAATTTATGGGTTCCAAAAGCATCTTTAGTAATATAGTCTTCTTTTAATTCTTCTACTTCTAAGAGCTCATCTATTTCCCATAAGCCCCAGTCATAAAAATGATAACCGTATTTCATATTAGTCTTCATCTACTTCAATATTATCTATAAGCATCTTAGCAGTATTAGCAACAGCTTTAGTAAGAATATCAGCTGGAATTTCAATATCAAATACTTTTCCAGTTCTTGCCATACCAGCAGAAACACAATCACAAATCATTTCAATGACATCGACTAAATTAACATCTTCTGGGCAATTTTTTAGTAAATGATGACGCTCTGAGGCGACATGCATTTCGTACCAATCATCAAATTCCTTACTGTCAATTCCTTTATTTAAACCAGCTGTAAACTTAGAAATACTATCTAATTTTGTATGATCATGTTGTTTTACTTGCTCTAATAACATATTAATTAATGCAATAGCACATTTTTGAACTGCTTGAATATGTAGTTTTGTATCTAATGTGGCATCAGCTTCAGAAACAACAGCGCCTGGTGGCAAAGTTCTAGTATCACATCTTGTAGTTTTTTTAATTTTAATCTTTTCCATTATTCAAAATCCTCCTCATCATCGGGTTTCCAATTCACAGCATAATCATAATATTGGCCATGATAACCTATTTCTTTAAAGTAATCTAATAATTCTTCTTTAGTCATATTACCATTATAAAGGCAGCATTCAATATCACCTTTGTCAAGAGCTGCTTCTAAGCTTGGTTTTACCCATTGCTTCCACTCTAACTCATCACGGACATTTTCATGCTCCCAGATTTCAGCTTTTGTAGCATCATAAAAAATAGGAGCATCTACAATAGTTGACCAGACGCTATATTTTCTATTTGGTTGCTTAAAACAATAATGAGGCATAATTATTTAACTCTTTCTTTAATATAATTGCTAAGAGGAATACCTAAACAAACTCCAGCAATAGTCCCAATAATAGTTGCTACTGTAATAATTCCAATAATCATAAAGAAACTCATTATTCAAAGTCCTCCTTATTTAAAACTACGACTGGTCTATCATATTGATATGTGCCTGGAAGTGGTAAACCTGGAATTTGACTATCATTAACAATACACTCAAACTTACAAACGCCTTTTTCATCTAAATATGGTGGATACTCGCCATCTTTGACACCTTGTTTATAAAGTTTTTCCATTTGTTTACAGAAATCATGCGGATTTGCCTTAATAGCACTTGTTTTAACTAAAATATGATAGCCGCCAGAAGTAGAAACAATAACATAATTGCCTTTTCCAAATCTAGTATTTAATTCACGTTTCATCATATCGAAGTAATAGCCCGTGCCATCGCCTTTGCCATCTTGATCTCTAAACCAAGTTGGGCAGTCTAAGTCAAAATCCATCCAATATCTTGTGCCTTTTTGATTTGCTTTAAGGTGTTTAAGATTATTTTCAGCGTTTCCAAACCATTGATAACCATGTAAATTATCAGTATAAGTTTTTCCGCCTAACATAGCTTTTGAAATTGATTGACTAACATCTAAGTATTGATTAACAAATTCCCTAACAACTTTAATATCATCACATGGGTTAACATAGAAAATTACAGCCAAAGTTTTAGTTGGAATTGGTTCACCCTTAGAAGTTGTATAAGCATATTTATCTACATTAAATCTTCTAATTCTTTGTAAAAACCTATCAAAAGTCCAACTATTTTCTTCATCAATATTAAAAGCATCCTTGAATTTTGCTTGTCTAAAAGTTTGTGTTGCTAAAAATTCTGCTTCTTTTCTTGTAAGGCCAACTACTTCTTGCTCTTCTTTTGTGAGCTTCTTATGGCGGCTAACAAAAACAGCTGAATATGATTCATTTACTTGTGGCTTAACTAAAACATGATCAAAAAACCAACGTAATTCATTTTCGTCAGCAATCATTTGATACATTGGGCTCATTAAATCTTTAAGAGCTTTATTTGCCTCAGGAGCATTTGCTAAAGCTTCTAAAAATTTCTTTTGGTCTTCTTCTGTAAAATTAATATTTTGCATTATATCCCATTTATCAATATGATTAATAAAAAATTTTGTTTCTCTGTCTTCCATAATTACTTTCCTTTATTTAATATCTTTATTGCCTCTTCAACATTAGCCTCTGTTAAACCTGTTTCGTATCTTGTTAAAACTAAATGACTTGGGTAGTATAGTTTAATATCATAATCTTCATCATCTAAAATAACAAAACTATCTACTCTATCTTGGTGCTCGTCTAACCAAACAGCAATTTCAGCACCTCTATCATGTGTAATATCTTTTGGACAGCTACCACTATAATCAGTATCTGTGTATCTTTCAGTTGGCTTAAATCCTAAAGCTTCAACTGTGCTAACCTCAACACCGTCCTTAGTTAATCCAGATAAATATAAATCATGCTCATCTAATTTACCCATTAATTTTTGAACAGCAGAAGGAATACAGCGCCAAGAGGAAGAAAGTATGATCTTTGCACCTGTTTTATCAATTATTGCCTTTAAATTCATGATTAAATCGTCCTCTAAAGAAACATCATCATAGAGGGTCCTATCACTATTTAAAACGCCATCAATATCTAAAAATAATACTTTCATATTTTTTCCTTTTAACTACTTTGGAAGCTCATTTCTTTAAAAAGCTCCAAATATTCTAATAATTTTTCACGTGTATTGTATTCTGGGTGCTCTAACACGATTTGAAGCATCCATCTTAAACATTCACCAATTTCTTTGCCTTGTAAGAAACCATCAGCAAGAATATCATTACCATCAATAGCCAAATCTTTAACAGTCATGGCTTGCTCTTCAGAAATTACCTTATCAAATCTGGCAATTACTTTATCAACATATTCAATGGCATATTTAGTGCTGTGAATTAATCTGTGAGCCATAGCATCAGCAAATCTTAGTTTCATAAAATCCTTGAAGTGCTCTTTGCCAATATCAACAACTACTCTTTTAAAAGTTGCATTTCTACATTCAACTAAATCATCATCATGGTATTTAACAAACTTATAAATCAAATCTTTTTGGTCATTTGAAAATTTAAGTTGGTCCATAATTTCAAGAGCAATTTCAGCTGACTTTTCTTGGTGGCCTAAATATCTATAATGATCTCTGGTGCCTTCTTTTAATTGCTTAACAAAAGGCTTTCCAATATCATGAAGAAGTGCTGCCCAACGAAGCTCAAATGTTTTAGGCACTCTTTTAACTACATCCATTGTGTGATGAAAAACGTCTGTATAATGCCATGGGTTTTGGTGCTCACAATCAAGCATGCAACTTAAGTATGGATGTTCAAAGTCCCCAATATAATCTTCAAGTCTATTCAAAGCAATAAGCTCTAAAATCTGAGGGTTATCACTTAATAAAATCTTGGTTAATTCATCACGGATTCTTTCTTTTGATATATTTCCAAGAAGAGTTTTACACATACCAATTGCTGAATAAGTATATCTTTCAATGCTGAAATTTAATTGGGCCATAAAACGTAAGGCACGTAACATTCTTAAAGCATCTTCCTCATATCTTTCAGCTGGATCACCAACAGCTCTAATGATTCCATATTCTAAATCCTTGAAAAATGACTCTTCTAAGGCTAAAACTTCATGTGTTAATAGATTATAAGCAAATGAGTTAACTGTGAAGTCACGGCGCTTTAAATCTTCTTCTAAGCTACTTACAAACTCAACTTTATCTGGATGTCTATGATCCGTATATTTAGATTCAGTTCGGTAAGTTGTAATTTCATAGCTTTGCTTATAAAAATCATCAATAATAGTTAAGGTGCCATGTTTAATTCCAGAGTCAAAAGTTTTTAATCCAAAAGCTTCACAAATTGCTTTAACTTCTTCTGGAGTGGCATTAGTTGTTAAATCATAATCTTTTGGCTCTTTGCCAAGTAATAGGTCTCTTACAACGCCCCCAACTAAATAGAGTTCTTTCTTATTATATACCCAGAAGGCTTCAAAAAGTCTAATTAAACTTCTATAAAGTCTATTATCTTGGCCATAAGCAAAAGCTTCATTCATTGGAATGTCCTTAGGATAATTAATTGGTTTGATTAGTTCTACTTTCTTTATAAACATTCTAACACCTCAAATATATTATACAATAAAAAATGACCGCTTTTTTAATAAGTGGCCATTTTTTTAACCTATTTATTTTATCTATTTTCTGCAGTATAAGAATAGTTCCAATTATCAGACTCACGTAGCATACTCTGTTTCTTAGCCCATTCAACTATATCACAAATAGCTTCCCAATCTTCCTTACTACAGACCATCATTACCTGATCTTTATTTTCACCAATATAGCACCATTTTAAGCTATTTTCTTTTTTCTTTGCCATTATATATCCTCCCTAACTCTTAAAAATATTGGAAACCTGAGTGATGGTAAATTTGTCCTTGAATCAACACTTTCTTCAAAATACTTAATTGTAATCATCTTTCCTAAAAAAGCGTCCCTATGAGCCCAAAAATAAGCTCTATCAGCGTCTGACAAACCTGAGCCTACGCGTAATTCATTATTTTTATATTTACATATGAATGCACCTAATGTTCCAGCTAATTTATTCGTTCCTTCTTCAAAACCAATGATTTCAACTTCAGTATCTTGGAACTTTTTTACCTTTAAAAGATTATTTGTTCTTTTGAATTCATAAGGTGCGTCCCAGATATTAATCATAATACCTTCTTCACCTTCGGCTACTTGTTCATCTAAAATTTTAGTAATCATAGAAGTATCATTACCAACATAAAGAAGTGGTAATAATTCAAAGTATTCATACTTTATCGCAGGCTCAAACATAAAAGATAATGTAGTTCTACGAGTATGATAAGCTAATGGACATTTTTGGATTTTCCAATTTGCTACAGGCATATAATCAAATACTAACATTTTAAGCCCGTGCTTTTCTAAATCCTTAGTCCTAGAAAGCTTCATAGTATTTTTATATGTGTTTTCTTTATCTGTATTAATAGCAACAATTTCGCCATCCAAAACAAAATTATCAAATGGCATTATTTTTAATTCCTCTTCTAAATCAACTAGGCCTTCATACTTTTGTCCTTGACGTGTATAGAAACTAACTTGGCCTGCTTCCTTAATAGCAATAATTCTTGAGCCATCAATCTTAGTTGTAATAGCGAATTCTTTACCTTCAACAAAATCTGGTTTATCAAAGTATTTATTACTTAGCTGAACATTAAATTCTGGAATTAAACCTGGGATAACTTTATTTATTGTTTTAGCATCAACACCTAATTGAATATTCTTGATAATAATATTAAATGCTAAGTTTAAAAGTTGACCATCAAAAGCCTCTAAAGTAACGTGCCTAATAATTGAATTACCAGACATAAACCAGGATTTAACATTAGCAATATCAACATCACGGCCAGTATTATGAACTTTTATATATTCTAATAAATCTTTAAAGCTTCCAAATACAGTGTCTGGGGTTGTATCAAGAATATACCAAGTTTCTTTATTTAGCTTCTTTGTTGATAGGCCGCTTGTAATGTATGGATTAAAAATAAAATCTAAAAGATACCTAATATCTTCGTCATCTTTATAATACTCTAAAACTGAAATCTTATAGTTTCGTCCAGTATTTGCATTGATTTCTTGAAAAAATATATTGAATTTACTTAACATTTCCATATTATTCTTCAATCCTATTTGTAAATAAAATTCCGTCCATATGATCGATCTCATGCTGTAATAGTCGAGCTAGCCAACCAGATGTATTAATAGTAATATTTTTATTTGTAATAGCATCATAGCCAATAACCATAATTTCATCATAACGGCCAATTAATTCATGATGCTCTTCGTCTACAGATAAACAGCCTTCTTCTAAATAATACTTCTTAGATGAATGCTTTACAATTCTTGGGTTAACTAATTTATAACTGTGAACTGTCGTACCAATAATAGTTTTAATAGCACACATTCTTTTTAAAACACCAACTTGAACTGCACTTATACCAGCAGCAATATCAGAATTAACTTTTAAATAGTTATACATTTCATCAAGTAAAGCTTTGTCCTCTTGACTTAAAGGAAGCTTAACTGGCTCTGACTTCTGATGTAAAATTGGATTTGGTGCTTTAATAATTTCAATCATAAATAAAAAACCTATATATATATATATTATACAATTTTATTATAATAAAAAGCCTATAATTTTGCTAAATTATACTGAGAACAACTTAAAAAAGGAGTAAATATTATGCCAGATCCAAGCGAAATTAGTCAAATTACCACTACTGATGGGGTCACACATGATATTAAAGACGCAACTGCTAGAACTACAAAAGTTAATAAGTCTGGCGATACAATGACAGGTCAACTTATTGCACAAAACAATGTTGCTTATTCTACAGCACAAGTTAGAAATATCATTTTAAGTACTTCCGAACCAACAGACTCTGATGGCGCAAATGGAGATATTTGGATTGTTTATAAAGAATAATCTATCTTTTTATTTTGTAAAGGAAACATTCAATGAGTAGAATTGAAACAGTAACTGATTCGGTAACGCTTATTCCTTCTGGTACAACTGGAAGTAGTAATTTAAGTATATCTAATGAATCTAGAGCATATCATAATGCTGATTGAACCACTAACTATGCTCAATATACTATTACTAAAAATACTACTGGTTCCGTTTACCTTACTTTTGATGCAGCCAATATTCCAAGTAATGCAACAATTACAAGTGTAAGTGGCCGTGTTAGAATTAGAACTTACAGTACTTCTGTTCCTGCTGATAGGGCGGCTCGACTTTATGTTGGCTCTACAGCTATGGGCTCAAGTAAAGCATATTCTGCATCTACTGCATCTTATGGTGCTGTAAACACTTTAACACCTGGTGCGGCTAGTACTTGGTCACCGTCAGACTTTGATAACCTTCGCTTATATCTGGCAGGTTCTTCAACTGGTAATAACAGATATTGGAGAACTTATGGTGCGGATGTTACTGTTGAATATTCTTATACTATAACATATTATTCAATTACTGCCTCTTGTAATGCTTTTGGTTCTGTTTCACCCGCTTCACAAGAAGGTGAGGCAGGAACTAACTGTGTAGTCACATTATCCCCAAATGTAGCTGGTTTAAGCCCGTCTAAAGTTTTAGATAATAATGTTGATGTTACTTCACAAATTGTTGCCTCTGGTAATAATTTTACTTATACTTTAACAGGTTTAGCGGCTGACCATACTATTATTGTTACATTTGTTAACCCAGTAACCTATAATATTTCTGGAACTATTGCTTCTGGTTTATCTGTTAGCCCAAGTCTTCCAACAACTGCCTATGAAGGCAATGACTTTGACTTAACAATTACTCCAACTAAACCAGGCACTATTATAGTTCGTGATAATAATGTGGTCACTGAAACATTTACCATTCCAGTTGACGATTATACACCGGTTGTTTATACTATTGAAAATGTTCAGGCAGCTCATACATTAAATATTACATTTACTGAGCTTGCTAAATATAATATTACTGGTTCTATTGGGTCTGGTTTAACAATTAGCCCAAGCTTACCAGTTAATAATAAATATGAAGGCACAGACCAAGCATTTACTATTACACCAAATGATAGTGGTGCTATTACTGTTACCGATAATGGAGTAGATACAGTCTATACTATTCCAAGAGGAAACGTTCATACTGTTGAGTATGCTATTAGTAATATTACAACAAATCACACTTTAAGTATTACATTTGTTCCAACTCAACAATTCCAAATTACTGGTACTGTTCAATCTGGTTTATCTATTAGTCCAACACTTCCTCAATCAGTTTATACTGGTGATGATATTTCATTTACTATTACACCAAGTGCTGGTGGCGCTATTATAGTTAATGATAACGGTCAAGATTATATTTACACCATTTCAAGAACTGATGTTCAACCAGTAACTCACTATATCGCTGATGTTGCTGAAGCTCATATATTAGCTATTACTTATGAACCACCAGAACAATTTACAGTTTCTGGTACAGTTGGTTCTGGAGTTACTTGTTCACCAAGCTTGCCTCAAACTCTCTATACTGGTGATGACTTAGCTTTAACACTTACACCAAGCAATCCAGGTGTTATTAGAGTTGTAGATAATGGAACTGAAACAGGAGTTTTTGAAATTCCATTAGGCCAAGTGGCTGCTGTTTATTATACTATTGATGGTATTAGTGAATCTCATACATTAGCTATCACCTATGAATCATTACCTCAATACACCATTTCTTTAGCAGCAACTGAGCCAGAATTAACAATCAGCCCAACATTACCACAAACTAAATATCTTGGTGAAAGTTTAACACTTACAATTACTCCAAGCACAAGTGGCCAAATTACAGTATTAGAAAATAATATAGAAAAAGCTATTTATTATATTATTCCAGGCGACGTTCATGCTGTCAATTACACATTAAGTAATATTGCAGCAGACCATGCTTTAGCTTTTAAGTTTTCAGTTTTACCACAATTTACTACAACAGCCACTTTAACTGGCACAGGCACACTATCAGATAATTCTATTACAGATTATGCCGGTAAAACTATTACATTTACAGTTTCTAGTGTTCCAAGTAGCAATATCTTACTTATTGTGCATAATGGTGAAAATGTTTCAGCAAAAGCTACTAAATCAGGAACTACTTATACTTATTCATTTGAGCTGATACATGCTGGCTCAATTACATTCACCTCAAAAGTTCCTGAACCAGTTGCAGTTAATGCTTATATTGATACATTTGGAACTATTACACCAACTACAACAACAATTAATGAGGGTGAAGAGTATACTTTAAGAATTACTCCAACTGACTATCAAACAACAGCTACAATTCCACTATCAGTTTCAGATAATTATGTAGAGGTTGTTGATGAATTAGTTGCAAGAAAAGATACGGCAAGTTCAACATATACTGCTACAAATTCTTCATATACAAGCTTAAATAGTAGTAACAATGGTTTATGGGCAAATGCTGTTGGTAAAACGGCAGAAAGTCCAAGCACTACTAGCACTTCCTCTAACTCATATTCTTCAGGCAATGGTACAACAGGTACTATTACTTATACATTTAATTTCAGTAGTATCCCAAATGATGCTGTTATTACAGGTATTAGCTGTAGAGCTTATGGTCATGCTGAAAGCACTACTATGAATGATTCACGTTTCTGTAAAATTCAATTATACAAAAATGGCACTGCGGTTGGAGAAGCTGGCCAATATTCATCTACTTCTAATAGTATTGTTGCCATTCCTGATTGTGGAACCTGATCAAGAAGTGACTTAAATAATCTTACATTTGTAGTTACAGTTGGCTATTATGGTGGCATGATTTATGGTATTTCATTGGTAATTGAATATGAAATAAATGCTACAAGATATTATTATACCACCACTGTTTATGAAGCTAAAGAAATTTATGTAAAGTATGGGCCAGATTTCTATGTAAAAGTAAATAGACATTGAGTTGGCCAAACTTTAACTTCAATGTTCCCAAAAATTAATGGCCTACATAAACGAGTTAAAAAAGTATTTGTAAAAGTTGCTGGTGAATGACTTTCAGTAGATTAGCGAGGTAAATTATGTTAGATGAAATTAAAGAATTACAACAAATAGAAAATTGAACTGCTGCAAATTATCAACGCTCACTAGAAATTCTTCGCGATGACCCAGATAATACAGACAGACTTCGTGATGAAATTGATCACGACTTAATCTATGAAATAATAGATTTTGGAGCCGGTTGACTTGAAGCTTTTGAAGCTCTGCCAACTAAAGACAAAGAATATTATCAAGCAGCATTTAAAAGATTATAATAAAAAGAACCTCAATTTGAGGTTCTTTTATTTTGTTTTTGTTTACTAGTCGTTAGCGCTGACAGAGAGGTCGCCATAAACAGCAACTTTAACTTTGTCATTTGTTCCAACAGTAATTGTTTGAGCAGCAGCTTCACCAGTTCCGATACCTGTAACAGCAGAAGCAGTTGTAGCAGTGCCAAGCCCAACTAAAACACTATCACCATTAGCATCAGAAGCAGCTACTTTACCAGTAGCAACAACTGTAGCATTAGCAGCACTTGTAGCAGCAGTTTTGGATGCAAGTGTAATTTGACCTGCAGCAGTAACAGCACTATTGCTTGAAACAACTGGAACTGTAACATCAGTAGCAGAACCAACAGCATCAAATGTAACTTCAGTGTTAGAAGTAATAACTGGAACTGTGACATCGGTAAATGTATAAGGTGTAATGGATTCTGTTCCATTTGTTCCTGTAACAGAACCTTGAGAAACAGCAGCTGTTCCAAAGCTTAAAACTTCACCATTAACTGTAGCTGTTTTTAAAATAGATGTTGTATTTGCATCACCAACATAACTGATTGGGGTAGCAGCAGAAGCAGCTTTAGCCAATGTTTTTGCTGTGCCAGCAGTTGCTTTAGAAGCAGTAGTAGCTGTATCAAGAACTAAATTAGTAGCTGTTTTAGAAGTTGTAGTAACTTTAGAAGCAGTTGTATCAGTTCCAAAAACAGTATTTGTTGCAGTAACTGTGCCTGGATCAGCACTAACAGCATTAAATGTAATATCAGTACCAACACCTTTAATAGAAGTTGTAGCTAATTTATTTGTTGAACCTGGATAAGATTTAACAAATGTATCACTTGAACCACCAGTGAATGAAACAGCTGAGGCAGCAGCTGTAAATGTAGTAGATTCACCAAGAACTTGGTCTCCACTACCTTTTGCTAAAGAAACAGAATTCTTATATGCTAAGGCACCAAGTGAGCTGAAATCCATTTCAGTATCACCAAGTTTTTCCCAAGCAAATGTTGGATTTTGTGATGTTCCACCAGAAACAATAGTAACATATTCAGCATGAATATCTTTACCAGAACCAGTTGTAGTTGGAACTAAATAAATTTTACCTTTTGTGTCTGCACTGGCAACTAATGTACCTGTAATATCAGATGAACCATCATTCCATGTGACACCATAAGGGGTATCAGCAGCAGCAGTAGATTTAACAAATGCTAAACTACCAGCAGCAAGGTCTGCAATAAGACCACGCGCTTCTAAGTCCTTTAACTCATACGTATTACCATCTGGAAGCGCAATTTGTGAAATATAAAGTTTGTCAGCCATATTTTTCTCCTTCTTAATGCTTTAACTTTAATTTATAATCTTGTTCACCTGAAATACTTTCTGCCTCAGCGGAGACCTTGTTATTTCAGTAATTACGCTCCGTTGCAGTAATGTGAACATTATTATCATTAATGTGTGCGTTTAACGCATCTTCTAAGTATTGAACTGATGAGCCTTCAAATACAATTTGTTTTGTGAAGAAATCACCAGTATTTTTATCAATGTCAAGCTCAGTCATATTAATAACTTGGCCTGCACCATTTGTTGTTGAGTTTATATATTTGTAGTTATTTCCTTCAATACGAGCTAAACAGTAGTATCTACCATTACATACAATTATGTTTCTATTTGACTTTAATAGCTCATCTAATTTATCTTTTGGAACGGCTCCTGAAATTTCCTCAACTTCAATTTCTTTAGAGCCGCTGCCAGCTTGACTAATTGCAGCATTTGTGTAACCTCGGGCTAATGCATATGATATTACATCTAACATAGAATTAACCTCCGATTACTTAATACCTAATTGAGCCTTTGTAACATTTAACCAACGATCATTTTGTTCGTCATACATCCAAAGTTGGGCTGTATCCATTTCTAAGAAGGTGGAACCATTACCTAATAAGCTATAATCCTTCTTTAATGGCTTCTTATCTGTACTCAAACCGCGGAGGTCTAAGCAGCGTTCATTTACTGGAGTAATCATCTGCTCGCCCTCCTACCTTGCCGCCTGCTCATTCCAAGCTCTAATTTCTTCTTGGAGGTCAGGGTCGGATAATTTTTTACCTGAAGCTACGGCCATATACATTTTATTGTAGAACAAAACTGCAGCATTTGACGGCTGGTTATAAATTGTATTCCAGAGTTTAACTAAATCATCAGCTTGAGAGCTAGCGTTCTCATACATCTGATTCCATTGCTCTTGGGTATAATTTTTAGCTATTTGGTCACGTCTAAATTCTGGTTCCATAATACTTAATGTTAGCCCCTAGCAAATGATGTGGTAGATTGACTGCGGTTCCATGCATCAATCTCGGCCTGAAGTTCTGGGTCAGATAGCTTTTTACCAGACACTACTGCATTATACATTTTATTGTAAAATAAAACTGCAGCATGGGATGTTGCTGTATAAAGCATATTTCAAACTGTGACTAAATCATCAGCCTGTTTTCCTGCCTTATTATACATCTGGTTCCATTCTGCCTGTGTATAATTTTTAGCTATTTGATCACGTCTAAACTCTTGCCCGTTAGTCATTTTTACACCACTTCATCAAATAATTTAGCAATAAAAAATAGACAGAGAATACCCCCTGTCTATTAATTATTTAATTTTAATTTATTTTTTAATGCCTAAGCCAATTGTCCAATCTGTGGCTTTATAATCAGCAATAGAAGAGTTATATGAACATGTAGAATTAACTGCTGTATTATAATCTGATGTATTAGTATTTATACAAGTCCATTTATTAGGATTTTTATAGCACCAATCACATGGGCTATCGCCAACAACAGGATTACCTAAAGTATCTTTTAAGCCATCTTTATAAGGACAATCTTTACATGGATCTGCCGACTTAGTAGAAGTCCAAGTAACATATGGTTTATTTGGCCACCAAGGCTCTAATGGTTGGGTTGTTGGATAATATGGTTGTGGATAAATTATAGGGTCAGATACAGTATCATAAAAAATCTTTTCACCACAATCTGGGCAAACAATATATCTACGTTTGTATGATGGATAAGCATTTAAACAATACTCTTCTTGTAAATCAGAAACATCAAATTCAAATTCACATCCACAAACTGAACATACTTTTTTAAGTGCTGGTTTCTTACCATGTTTAATTACTTTAATTGCCATAATTTACTCCTTAATTACTTATCCCAGCTAACTAAAATATCTACATATTCTAAACTTGCATCATCTTCACTATTTGGAAGAATGCTTACATCATAGCCATTTCTAATTAAAGTACTTTCAATATTTTTAAGCAATTTTCTACTTGGAAATGGAATATTACAATATACTTTTGTTGACCCATTTAAAGCTGCTAAATGAATATCATGACTTATTCTTTTAATGACATCATTTGTAGTATCGGCTAATTGCTTAGCTTCATGGGCAGTAATAAGTTTAGTTTTATTTGCCATCTTTTTTTCCCTTTCTAAATTCTTTTTTTAAATCTTTAGCTTGATCTAAAACATCAATAATATCTGAAATTTTATTAAATAGCCTACTAGATAAAATTGAACCATAATCATCTGTATCAAGTGTTGGTCCCCAGTCAGGTCCATACATATCACCATGATCAGAAAGAGTATAATATTTATAGCAGCCACCTTTTGTTCTAGCTACTTTAATACCATACTTGTCATGTAAATATGCCTTTAATACTCTATTATTAAATAAGCACATCCTTAATTACCTCTTAAAAGTAACGCCATTAATACTAACACTTGTAAGCTTTGTTGCATCTAAACCTTGAACTGTGAAAGCTTTGTGAAAAACTCCTTCAGACTTTGATCCAGTATAACCGCAAGATTTACAAGGACTATTTTTTGCTTTTAACTTTCTACATCTTGGACAATGCTCGACTTTTGAACTTAATTCCCTTGCCATTATTTATTCTCCTCTTTTAGTTTAATCAATAAATCTCTAAAATATTTCTGTTCATCTTCATTATAGTAATCATCAAGAAGATAAATGTCTCCCTCATAATCATCTATTACTTCACCTTTTTCAAACATATATTCTAAAGTTTTTATTGCTAATTCTATATTATGTTTTTTATTTTCTTCAAACTTTTCATCTGACCAAAATGGCTTACTAGCTTCATCAAACATCCAGCAACCAGCCTCACCAGTTTCAAAGTCATCATTTACGCCATAATCACAATCAATAGATGCTTTACACATAGTTTTCCAATTTGATTCTAAAAAACGATTAACTTCACTTTCTAAATCATGTGGTAAAACCATATTAAACTTTTCACAATAATTGTGAATATGATATTGTGATGGATCTTCCTCAGCTAAACAACCATGAAAATGTACACAATTAAAACAAGTTTTTTTCATACTTTAATATTATACAATAATTTATTATAAAATAAAAGAAAAAGAACTAGTTGTACACCTAGCTCTCCCATACCCTTTACACTAGTCATAATTCCCTCACCGGTCGGGTATCAATCAGATTATTGGAAATGTGCATATAGTATCTAGAATTTTTTTAGTAACAATTATCTATGTTTGGACTTTACGTGCCCTATGCACTGGGCCATCCTCACATAATAAAGTTGATGTTATTTTTAAGGGAACCTCATCGCCCTCAACTTTACATTTATATTATACAGTATATTTTATAAAATAAAAAGATCTTTTTAAAGATCTTATTCATTTATCATTATTCAAATTTTTACATCTAATAAAAGTTTGGCATCCTCTTTTTTCTTTTCGTCTGAATCCTGCCAATCCCATGTAAATTTGCTTAGCCTCTTATATAAAGTTTTAGCCCATTTATCATTAATTTTAAGTAAAAGATATAGCCCAATTTTCTTACAATCAGCTCATCTTTGGTGACAATAAGCATCCTCATAATTAGCATAAGTATAAAAATTTTCCATAGCACACTCCAAATAAAAAATTAAACAAAACTGTTTAATCCTTTCATTTTAAGCTATTAAAAATGTACTAATCTATTCTTGTGAAAATTACTACATTTACCATAAGTAAAATAAATGAAGCTACTGAACTACTAAAACAAATAATTGGCCATATATTTGGAGCTCCAAAAATACAGCAACAAAAACCAGCAACTAAGAAAATAAAAAATAAGAAAGAGCAAATTTCCATTATTCTTTCACAATTACAAATAAAAAACTCTTTTATTTTCTTTCCCATTTACTTCACCTACTTATTTAATTTAGCAATAAAAAACGCAGTTTACTCACTGCGCTTTTGTTTTCTTTTGGTTGCTTTTTCAATACAAGTTTTATGCATATCTGGTATATGTTTTAAGATGCCAGACTTAATTAAATCTTTTAAATTAAGTGGTGTATAATTAAGCCATTCAGTACATAAATTCATATGCATTAACTTATTTTCTTTAATAGTAGCAATATAGCTTGGCACAATATCTTCAATTGACATATCGGCATCATATTTTTGTAAAACATTATTTACAAACTCTACACCAGAATGGTCGTGTCCGTGTAAATTTAATGCAAATGGATAGTCAACTGGCTCATGTGATAAAAGAATATTACTTGCTATTAATAAGCTACCATCATAAACTTCATCAAATAAATGATTATCCCTAGTTTCAAGTTTAGAATACTTATCATAGATTTCTTTTGCCTTCTTTTCAATCTCAACATCTTTAATACCTGTTAATTGATTTGAAGTATATAAGTCTATAATTTGATGTTCTTCTTTAGTAATTCCATGACTACAAAATACTCTTACTTGTTCAATCTTTCTTTGATAATAAGATTTGCCTTTATCATGATTTCCTAAAATTAAAACTTTATAACCATTTATCTTTTTAACGTACTCAATATTACCTATATCGCCAAGAATTATAATGGTATCATTTTTATGAACTTTTTTATTAATTCTATTTACTTGTTCATCGTCACCTATATAATCTTTACGTAGGTGTTTCATTTCTTCATCACCAAAATGTGGGTCTGAAATAATATATATTGAGCCGTTTTCACTCCACTTTTTAAATGGTTCGTATAAACTGCTTATCATAAATTTTTCCTATTCTGCAACTTCAAACTTTTCTTGTAATTTTGTTGATTGATAGTTGTCTAATCTAAAATCTTCTTCGGTGAAGCTATAAAAATCTTTGACTTCAGGATTGATCCAAAGTGTAGGTGCAGGATATTCTGGATTTTCCATAACCTTTTTAACTACTTCAATATGTCTATCATAAATATGTAAATTATGAACAATATGCACAAGTGTTCCAACTTTATAGCCACAAACTTGAGCTAACATATGAACTAAAATTGCATATTCCATTGTGTCCCAGCCACCTGAACTTGCAGCAGCTAAAACATCACCTGAACGTTGAATAAGAGTACAATTAAGTTTTCCATCAGTCACATCCCAAAGGCTTTCATAGACACATGGAGGTAAAGCCATATCATGAAGCTCACCTGGGCACCACATAGTAACAATCATTCTACGGTCCATTGGCTTATTCTTTAATAAATAAATTAAATTATCAACTTGGTCTAAATCTCCATAAGAATAATGAGAGACTTTTCCTAATTGATAACCATAAGTTTTGCCAATAGTTCCATCAGGTCTTTCCCAAGCTCTCCAAATGCCTGCTGATTTACCTAATTCATCAACAACATTTGACTTCTTTTGCCACATCCATAAAAGCTCTCTAACAACTCCCTTGAATGCTTGAGTTCTTAAAGTTAAAGCTGGAAACTCTTTTGATAAGTCATATCTACGAACTACACAATGAGTTTTAATTGTGTGAGCTGGAGTTCCATCTGGCCATTTAGGTCTAACTTCGTAGTCTTTATCATTAAATCCATTTGTTAAGAGTTCAGTTGCCTCTTCAATAAAGTATTTATCTGCTTGACTCATTTTCTTCTCCTTCAAGTTCTTTTCTAAATTTTTCATTTTCTATATCATTAGTCCAAGTTCCATAAGAAGTTTTTACCCAACCTGGATTTTCTTTTAAGAATTCTTCAAGTCTTTCTTGGTAGTCTTCTTCATTATAACAAAGTTCTGTATGATTATCTGGAAAAGTAAATTCTAACATTATTTGACCATTATAAGGAACAAATTCAAACTTTCCATCTGGCCCAAATTTTTGATCATAATCAACATCAGTCCACTCAATAATTGTGCAATAGCCATCTGAAGTAATATGAATATCATAGTATTGTTCTTTAGCTTTTTTATTATGATCTAAAAGATAGTTGAGAAGGTCTTGTAATAAGCCTGCCTCAACTTCTTCTGGTGTAAATGCTTGTGAATTGTAGTCTCTTAACATTATTTATTCTCCAAAAGTCTAACTCTACCAGCTGGTTTTGGTCCAGGTTTTCCTTTTGCTCTACCAGTATCTTCTAATAAACCAAGTAATAAAACTAAATAATTCATTGCATCTGTGATCTTTTCTCTCCACAAATCTTCTGAATAACTCTTACCACTCATAACCATGTCTGTAATACTTTGTAAATGCTTTAAAAGGAAGCCATAGAGAGCTTGTTCAGGAGTTATCTGAGCAAATGCTGCCGAACGCTTAAAGAAGCCTAAACGGTCCTCTTCTAAATTATATTCATCAGCTTTTTTAATTAAAACTGACTTAATTTTTTCAATTTGTTCTTCAACTACTTTATTAAATTCTTCTGTTTTCATATACTTCACCTCGATATATTATACAATAAAAAAAGATAGAAACTACACATTTCTACCAATTTTTTTACTTAATATATCTTTTATTTTGTTTCAGGAGTTTTTGTTGTTTTTCTTGTTTTCTTAATAGCTGCGACTGGAAGTTCATCTAATTCTTCCCTCCAAGCATCAACATATTCTTTAAAGTGATTTCCACCTAAACTTTTATATGTGCCATAGAGTTCATGTCAGTTTGCTTTTGTGCCTGTTGAAGCATAACCAGCATCCCTACATTCATCTAAAATCGCTTTCATTCTATCACGAAGCATTGTAACAGTTCCAATAGTATTATCAGCTAAATCCTTTTTAATATCCGCAATTTCAGCTGTAATATTATTTAACTTTATTTCAATTGGCTTCATTTCTTCTTGAAAAACACCACGAACTGTATCTTGTAATTCTTTTTTCTTTGCAGCCTCGACAGCCTCTTCTTCGGCTTCTTCTTTACGATTTGCTTTATTGGCTTTATACTTTGCTCGTTCACCAATGTATCCAGAAATACCTAATACACCTAAAACTGTACCAAGTAAGCCTACGACCGCGATCACTATTGCTAACCAGTTAGGAATCATACTAAACCTCCTTGACAAAAAAACTTGGGGGTCCTTTTATCAATTAATTTAGCGCATTTTCTTATTAATTTATTAAAATATTAAGCTATTAAAATATTAAATTATTCAATATCAGTTTTATCTTCATTATCAAACTTAGACTTATCTACCCACTCAGTTTCATAATTATCTTGATACCAATATCTATAATTTGGGTCATACATATTTGTTTCTTTAATATGTTGAATTGTTTTCTTATAATATGGATAGTCTGTTGCTTCAGCTTTTTCAGCAAAATATTTTTGTGATCTTGCTTGAGCAACTATAAAACCACAGTTTTTAGATGACTTGTGTAAGTTACCATGCATTTTTAAGTTTTCCATTGGGCACTCTGAACAAGCATGGCGAATTGGACAATTAGTACATTGTTTTGGCTCAATTCTTCTTGCTTCCAAATGCCTCATTTCATCTAAATGCTCTAAATTTGTAATACCATCTTTAATATTACCAAGTATAACTTTTTCAGGGCATTCTTGAATATATGAGTCATTGGCCATTTGACAATTTGAAATTATTCCACCTGGCGCGATAGTAAGCTGAGAGCCAAACACCCCACACTCATTCATTCGTGTTGTATTATTATAAGTATAACCAAAATGACGTGGATAAAGTCTAACTCTATTATCAACTATATAATCAATTGCTCGGCATAAAGCTTGATAATACTCTTCAGATTCTTTTTCATTAATCTGTATTGTTGAATCATAGTCTAACCCAACATAGTGATAACCAATTTTTATTAATGCTTTTGTAACTGATAATATTAATGGCACAGTTTCAGGAGTAAAAGTAAGCTTATCTGGAAAGCGTTTTAATTCTGGGTCATTATATTCTTCTATAAGATAGTCCAAATTATCTTTAATAATACTATAAGAACCACTACCATCTGCAAATTTTCTTTTTGCATCCTGACACTCTGCTGTTCCTTCAAAAGTAATGTGCCAGATAATACGATCTTTATATTTATCTTTTAAGGCTAATACATTAGGTGTTTGAATTAAAGTTCCATTTGTCTGAAAAACAATAGAAGTATTATCCCATAGACGCTCTAAATTATTTTTTATACAGCTTTCTTTAAAGTAATCTATTATATCCATAAGTAGCTCTGGATATAGTAATGGTTCACCGCCAAAGAAATTTAAGGTGTAAGATTCTGGCTTATCATGTTTAGCCATATACACTGAAAATATTTTTGATTCATCTGTAATATAGTATTTAAACCACTCATCAATAAATTCAAAAGCTTCTTCTTTTTTAAGAACCTTATGCTTAGTTTTTGGCTGGTAACAATACTCACATCTAAGATTACAGTTATAAGTTATCTGAAATACAAATTGCATACTATTTACCTTAATTATATTATACAATTATTTTTAGATAATATGTTCTTCCCACTCATTATCTAAGTCATCACCATTGCTGAGTACATCCTTAGTGCATATACCTCTAGTTGGGCATGTAATGGTTCTGGATCCACAAATTATAATGTTATTACCACAAATTGTACGGCCCGTACAAACATTATAACTTGAACATTCTTGTGTCCTTGTAGTATAAGCATAAATATTTGTAAAACTACCATCATATGTACTAGATGATAAAACAGTGCCTGAACTAGAAGTTCCCTGATAGAAATTACTAAATGAGTATGTATAACCAGTTTCACTTCCTAATGTAACCTGTCTTGTCCAATAAGTAGTTGCACTACTACTTGAATCGCTCTTACAAGAAACATAAGGCTTAAGTATGGTACCAAGTGCAAGAGTACTAACCTCTAAATACTCACCAGAATATATTGTTGCAGAAGTACTACTATCCCAAGAGCAGTATGTATTACTTGTAAATGCCATTGTGTAGGCAGTTAAAGCTGTAGCAGTTGTTGATGGTACTGTTATAGCTACTGTAGAAACAGTACCAGTTCCACTTGATGAGCTTAAAGAATACCCACGAGCTGGTTTTGCTGTCCATGAATAGGTATAGCCTTGAGCTGCTGTAACTGAACCATTTGAAGTAAAGGTAGTTGTTGTTGATGTTTCAGAGGCATTATAATAAGTTAATGTAACAGATGCTACATTAGTTGGTAATGATATAGTAATTGTTTGTGTCTTTCTTGTTGCGGTTGGTGAAATAACAGTATATTCACCATTATGAAAATAGCCGCTACCACTACTTGGATATACTGAATAAGATGATTTAGCACTAGCTGTCCATGCATATGGATAATTAATTGCACTTGAGCATGTTCCATTTGATATAAATGTTTGAGTTGATTGCCCACCATCTAAATCTGTTTTAGTTACTACAATACTATTAACACCTGTGTTTAAAACAACAGTAATATTATTTTTTATTAACTTATTTGCTAATAAATTATGTGTTGCAATAGCGGCACCACCATCATCATAAAAATTGTTACAACTAATGGCATTTAAACTCCCTATTTCTGGGCCAGCAGTAAATGAATTTGCACCTGCATTGCTATAAAATTTGCCCTCAACCAAATCATATAATCCTACAGCAGTACCTTTTTTAACTGGAATAAAGTCTCTAACTAATTTATCACAGTCATACATTTTAAAACTATACAGTCTAAATCTACCATAGTATCCTGGTGTTCCGTTTTCATTATTTGCAAAAATTAAATATGGCCTATTACTATAAACTGTTCCTGAATACGTACCAGATGCTGTTACACCATTAACTGTGCCAGAGACAACACCACCTTTAGCTGTCAAATCCATTAAATATCTTGTCCCAGCGGCTGGATGAAAAGCATTTCCTGATACTAAAACTGGATAATCACCTGCACCATTACCAAGTCTTAATTGTTCAGCAGTTGCAGGAGTACCATATAAAATCATTGCTCTATAAGGCTCGCCATTATATGAACCACTAACACGATATTTATAGTATGTACCATCATCAGATAGTGTCACTGGTGTATAATCAACAACTATTCTAGCATTATCGGTTGCACTATTACTATAAATATAATTAGTATTAATATATGCTGATCCATTAACAGATTCAATATATTCAAGGCGAGTATATTTGCTTCCTGCAATTTTGGCAATACTACCGCCTTTTGTATAATCATCAATAGTTGCAATGCCCTTTTTTGTAATAGTAAATTCACTACCAGGTATACTACTATCACTATAAATATTGCCAGCCTTATCAATTATTCCTCTACATTTATATAGCTCTAAAATATCATCAGCTGATAAAGCTGTTGCATAAAGTCTAAAATCTGCAATTTTTTGTGTTGACCAATAAGAAGAACCATTATACCCATAGCCAACTGAAATTTGTGGGAAGTTAACAGTGGCTCCAGCTGTTGTAACAGCATCTGTTCCCTCTAACACACCATTTCTATAAATTTTAGTATTGGTTCCATCATATGTTGCTACCCAATGAACTCAATTGCTGGTAGAAACAGCACCACCATTATGATTATAATACTTTTCTTGCCAACCTGCACTTGTTGTATATGCTCAAGAGTTATCACCATAGCAGTAAAAAGATGTATTTTGTGCTGTTAAAGTATTTGAACCAAGTGGCATAGTACCAGTTGCCCCAAGCTTAAACCACATAGAAATAGTATATTGTGTAAATACGGGTAATGTTGGTGTAATAATGCCTGTTGAAGCACATGAGGCAGCTTTTGTTCCTATTGCTGTATCACTAACAAATGAAGTTGAAGCATTAAACTGTCCATGCAAGCAATTACCACTAATATCAGGTACAATTTTTGTTTGAATCTTTGCTGGAGTAGCTTGAGTATTTGCTGAAAGTATATCTAATTGCGATGTAATAAATTTGTTAGTAATTCTATCATATAGGCCAATTGTACCATCAGTATGGCTAGTTGCAGGTAAATAAGCACTCACTAACTTATTATTGCTATCAAAAAATTTTAAACTATAAATATTAATAGATGTAGTACTTGTTACATATGCAATTCTACTAGCACATGGCATAAGCCCATTTGGCTTGCTACTAAATGAAACGTTAACACTATAATTGTTTACTGTTAAAATATGAGTTGTATAATTATATGTAATTATTGCTTTACCTGAACTAGCTAAAATACTAGTATCTACATAATTAGTTCCATCATAGTAGCCATAATATCCATTACCATTTACATAAATACCTCAAGTTGGTGACAATATAGGCATTATAACAAACACACCGCCAGAACTACCACTTAATGTAACCGTTCCATTACAAATAATAAAAGTTCGGGCTGAAGTTGAACTTGGAACAGCGTTAGTAGCATTAACCTCTAATACAAATGAATTATAATCAGGTGTAGCTGGTAGAGTATCAAGAGTTCCAGCGTCAGTAAAGAGAGTGAAAAAATTTACACAATCAACAAGCTCATAAATATCTTCAAAATCATAGTGGACAACTAAACCTCTTGCAAGATTTTTTATTTCTTTTGTTGATAAAGCATGATTATAAACTCTTACATCTTGAAGGCAACATTCACTTCCATAATCAGAAAAGCCAGTAGACCAACAGGCTAGACCAATTGGGTTATTTGAATTATAAGAAGAAGTAAAAGAAGACTCTCCATCTAAATTTCCATCTAAATAAAGCCTAATCTTGGTGCCATCATATGTAAAACCAACGTGATGCCATTCACCAGTTCCAAAAGTAGTATTGCCATAATAAGTAGAATAAGTTCTACCACTAGTATGTGATGTTGAAATACTTACTCTAAAACTGCTTCCATCATTTCTTAAATTAAGGCCAAAACCAGAGCCATGGTCGCTATTATGCCCATGATTATGATTTGATACAAGCCCATTTAAATATGCACCATCATTTATCATATTAAAGCTATTCATTTTAACTCAGCAAAAAATAGAAATCGGATCTGTGCTTTTTAATGAAATAGTTTCTGATGATAAATATGATTGTGCTGCACCAGATACAGTAGAAAAACTACCGCAATAAGTGGCTGTTTTCCCAGTTCCACCTGTATTTACAGCACCAGTAAAAGAAGGTGAAGTAATAGTAAAAGTATTTTCACCTAAATTTGTTATTGAATTATTTAATGGAAACCAAGCTAATAATGCCATTATTTATAATCTATCCTTTACTTTTTATTATACATTAAAATTTTAGAATGTGAATTTTATACACTCATTTGTTGTGTCATAGGACATTGTTGCTTTTGCACTTCAATTCATACTACCATCAACATTTATTAATGTAAGAGAAGAGGCTGCGGTATTGCCAACCACTCTTAATTTATAGTCATTATTTGGGGAAGATTCAACAGCTCCACCAATAATTACACTACCAGTATTTGAAGCACTGCCAGCTGATCCATATGGTTGTATATATAATGCTCTTGCTGTAGTGCTGCCAGATATAACTTTTATAACTGCAGAATTAGTTGAATTAGAGTTTTCATAGGCATAGATTTGAGCATAACCAAGAGACCCTATAGTAGCGGTACCAAAAGTTGGACTGGTTGAAGTCGAACTACTAGTAGAAACTTTTACATTTGCCCAATAGGCATTAGTAATGTCATCAGTTGTTGCAAGAGTTGCATAAGTAATAGTACTTCCAGATACGCTTCCTTTTCCTTGTGGAAATTGTAAATAGGAATCGGCTGAAGATGATACATGTTTGAGTATTAAGTAATTATTTTGCAAATCATACTCAGTATTATAATTTGTAGCAACTGCAGCCGTTGCTTTTAATTTAAATGTAGCACTTTTTTCAATATTAAGTGGATATTGGCTGGAAGTATCATTGTCAATACCTATACCAGTAAAAAATGTTTGTTTTGCACTAAAATTATTATCAATATTTTTTAAAGCGACAGTACCTGTTTCATTTGGTAAATATACTTTCACTGGGCTAGAGGCAGAAGAACTGGCACTAGCATGAGCTAATAATAAAGTTGCTTTTCCATACATTCCACTTGCTGCACCTGTAAGCATCAAGCCTCCAATAGCGTCTGATTCATACCCGGATTGACCACCAAAACCACCGGAAATAGTAACATTTGTATTGATACTACCCGATGTATCAAATGTCTTAGCCCCAGAAATAGTTTGTGTTGAATCTAAATCAACAAATCCATTAGAAACTTTAATAGCTGTCCAATGAGCACTATTCCAAGCTTCTGCTGTAGAAATAGCTGTAGTACATTTGTAAAGTTGTCCATTATAAATAACTTTTGCACCAAGTGAATAAGTAGAAGATGCACTATAGGCTGGAGCTAAGTTATTAGTGAAATCTGCTGAAATAACTGCAGTTCCATTAGTGCCTTCTGTAATAATAATGTTACTGCCTTCTTTTATTACTACATCATTAAATGAAGATACAGTAAAAATATTATTTCCGCTACTATCTTTAAAACTGACCTTATGTCCATCTTTTGGAATCAATCACGAAGTATTTAAAGAATTAGTTAATGTCCAGGATTTATCACCACTAGTAGATACAATACTTTCAAGGTATGTTGTATTAGCTGGTAATGCACTAACATCACTTGCTGTAAGAGATGGTAAGTCTGTTTTTTTAATAGCACCTCAATAAATAGTTGTTCCATTTGTTTTTAATAGTTGACCATTAGAGCCCAAACCAAAAGTAGAGCCACCATCAGATGTTGGTGCACTTATTTTATTTGTTGTAGTTGTATTTAGTACATTTAGACTAGTTACCGTGGTATCACCTAATGTTGCCATACTTTTTTCTCCTTATTATACTGAATGTTTTTTAAATGCTATCTTTTTTTCGTATCTATGACCTGCTGAATTACTTATTTGTTCTATTCTTATATCTGAAAATTTAATTGCTGCTGTACTTGTATTTTTATATAAATTTGGTGTTAGCTTTATATATCTAACCACTGCTGGAATACCTTGCCAAGTTGAGCCACCAGAATTTGCTTGACCATCTGATAAAGTATTAGCTTTTCCGAAAGTACCTTCAACATACTTCCATGTGTTATCAGTTGGCAACATATTTTTATTAATTGGGTATGGATGATTACTACCATCAAAGCTTTCTACAACAGTTTTACCAGTAGCTATTGTATTACCAGAATAAGCTTTTGTAAGAGTGATTTTTTTATTTGTGGTATCTACAGCACCAACAATACCACCTGAACCATTATCATAAGTTAATATATCATTATAAGTTGAATTATATTCATTATTTCTGATCCCTAAAGATGACCAGCTCTTAATAGTCCAATTTGAGACTGAATTAAGATATACTTCTGTTGCCCCACTTACTAAATCTTGGGCTAATTTTGTCTTTGTGCCATAAACATACTGAGAATTAGCGTGAACAATTTGAGTGGTTTTATTTGAAGCATATAAATATATAGCTGTTAAAAAACTTGACATATCCCCGGTTGTTTTTACTCAATAAGAAACTTTATATAATGCTGTTGGATCTATTGGCATAAATACATCAAATGTGCCTGCAGCTGCATTAACTGGTTGAACAATTGAACACTTTGCATTTCCAGCATAATCTTCGGTATCATAAGTCCAGCCTGATGGTAAAGGCATTGTCTGGTCACTTGCATCACCATTTGGAAATAAATTTACTGTATCAAATTTTGTATCATATATATTTCCATCTTTAAATCTATAAGTGTCTGGCATAGCAGTATAATATTTTAGGTATTCTTTATCAGTAATATCACAGTTATTAGCATATGCAATGTACCAAGTAACTGAGGTATTACTATAGCCACTATTTGCTACTAATGCAAGATGCCCGCCGCTTGAAAATGAACCACTTGAACCACACTTATATAGCACAGTATACTCAGCTCAATCACCTGTTCCAGCTTGGGAGGAAATAAATCCAATTGAAGCGCCATCACCTTGTGGATTATAGTAACAATTTAATGTATAGCCAACTGGAATTTTTGCCACAATTTTTTCTACAAATATTTTATTGGCCGCTGACTGGTGGTATAAAACTAGCCCGCCTGCACCAGGACTGGCTGTCCCATTTGTAGTAATTTGTAGAATATATGGGTGTTTTCCAAGAAATGGTGAATCTTGTGTTTCAGCAGAAATTCGTGTATGAGTAACAGTTCCATTACCAGAATTATTATATACTGATACACCAGATAAACTTTCATCAAAATAATTATCTAAGTTTTTATTATATGAATAGTATTTCATGCCATCACATTCAATAAAGTTATTTGCAATAATATGCCCTTCTTTTATATATACTTTATTTGTAGCATCATTTGTAAGAAGGTTTGAAATATCATAATCAGTATATGGTGGAACATAAACTAAATTATTATCACACCATGTTTTAATTGCTGAATCAGTTGTAGCAATACCTAGGGCTCTTAAATATGTTCTTAAAATTGTAACATCATAAATTAGAACATTTTTTGCTTGAGCTGATACACCACTAATTGCACCACCTGGGCCATTATATAAAGTACCAGAAGTAATAGTATAGCTTGGACTTGTAATAGATACTGTTTGAATACCACTTGCTGTATACTCTGTTCCAGCTACCGGATTAGAAATATTTGGACCACCCCTCATACCGCCTTGAATATAAAATTGTGATCAAGTTGGTGATTGATTAGTTGTAGTAAATTTATATGTAAATCTTTGGTAGTAATAATGGTCTAATACTACAGGAGTTTCATATGGCACATTATAAAAATTATAGCTTGAGCTGCCTGATGACCAAACATCTAAAGCTGCACCATTTTTATTCAAATTCCTTAGAATAAGCTTATCTTTTTCTACGATAAAATCTGCTAGCATATAATTTCTATACATCCTGTTGTAGTATTATATTGGATTGTACCGCCAGTATGTGCTGCATCAACTGTAAACTTAGTTGCATTTAATGTGCCAGCTGTTTCATATACTTGAGTATTTGAATATGTTGTATCACCAGTTGAGCTTTGTTGTGTTCTACCAATTAAGAATAATTTATTATCACTATTAGCAGATGCAGCAGTAGTCTTTGTATCAGTATCTAATGCGACGGCTGTTTTTGTGCCATTTGTAGACTTAATTTGATAAATAGCACCAGTGGTTGTGCTTAATCCAATACCATATACTGTATTTGAGCTTGTAGGAGCAACTTTCCAAAGTACAGCATAAGTAGCACTATTAATAGTAACAGTATCATAGGTATCTGTGGTGGTCATATTTGCTAAGCTTGCATCAAAACCAGCAGCCGCCCAGTTTTTTAGCTTGCTAATTGCTCTATCAACTTCTTTTCCTGCAAAACTACTTAGATATTCTGCCATAATTTGTGCTCTCCTTGTCCGAAAACTCATATAATTTAGCAAATATAAATAAAAACTCCAGCTCAATAGCAGGAGTTTTATATTATTTTTTATATATTTATTTAACTAAACAGCAAATCCGTCTGCACCTGTTGGAACAAACTTTTCATAAGCATTAACTGAACGCATATTTTCACAAGCTGGCCCCATTGTAAATTCAGTACCACTTGCTTGATTTACATAAAAAACATCATTTACTAGGTCATATAATCCTGGCTTACTATCTGATTTCCTATAGCATGGAATAAAATATCTAACAAGTTCATCATTTTTATATATTTTCATATTATATAACTTTGATGCACCTGGCCAACCTACACCACCACTATTTGTAGAAGAAGCAAAAATAAACATATTATGGTCAGATGTATTAGAAGTTGTTAAATTAAATGTTTTATCATATGTATAAGCATTACTACCCTGTGATGTTACTATTTGTTGTTTATCTGGTTTAACATCAAAATCAATATGTATTAATTGATTTGTTAGTAAGGTATCAGAATAAAATTGATAATATGTTGAGCTATTTACCTGAAAATATGGCCTTATTTTACTACTGTTTACATAGCAAGAATATTCTAATATATTTGGTGTTGAACCGATTGCGCCCCACAACATTATACCAGTTGTTTGGGAAGTTAAAGCCATATCACAAACAACTCTAGTATTAAAATCAAGAATAAAACCAGTATTAATATATTGTGATCCTGTTGATTCAAGATACTCTATTTCTTGATATGCTGCCGGTAATTCTATTTCTGGGCCAGCTGTAAATGAGCCACTAGCTGTATTCTGATAAAATACTTCATTAACAGTATCAAACATTCCAGGTACTGAATCACTTTTTCTAACACAAGGTATAAAACATCTAAGAAGTGATTTATTAGCATCATAAATTTTAAAATAATAGCACTTTCCATAAAAACCACGAGTATTTGTCGTAGAATCAACACAACCAATTAATAAAGTTCGTGTTGTCTGAGTGCTTGTCCCAGATTCACCATAATAAGTGCTATCTACATAACAGCTTGTTCCAACTTTTCTAAATATATATTTTTGGTTTAATGCCATAGTAATAGTACCAACATTTGGCGACTGATATGTAGCAAATCTTGATGGCGCAACATAAACATGGAAATAACCACCACTGCTGGATCTATCACTAAATAAGAATTGATTATCACCTGAAGTATTTGTAAGTTCCATAGCTGTTTCTATAGAATAAGTTTTTTGCATAGTAACACCTGTATCTATACAACATGGATTACTATCACGACTAAAACTAAGGTACTCTACTTCTTTATAAAGGTCAGTAAATGAATTATTAATAACCATAAATAATGCTGTATAATCCCATGTATAATCGGATTGCGCTTGCGATAATAAGCAAACTCTATATGTGTTAGTGGGGCTTCCATTAAAAGTAGATGTTGAAATAGTAAATGAAAATGATTTAGCTGTATTGGCTGAAATACCAAGCTCCATACAAACTAAATTGCCAATATTTGGTCCATATTCTTCTTCCTCTATTGGATTAACTCTTATTTCAAATCTTGTTAAAGCAATACTAGATGTAAATTGTCCTGTTATTTGGTTAAATGGTGAATTACAAGAAACTTTATACGATGTACTTCCGCCAACACCACCATTAAAAAGGACAGAAATATCCTCATCATTATATGTAAAATTTCCGCCTGAAACGCCACCAATTACTTTATGTTTAACATTTGAATATGTTATTGTTGGACGTGTTGCCATATAAGCTCCTTTACTTTTAAATAAATGGTCGATGGCCGTTCAAATTAGCCATCGACCATAACTTGTCAATTATACTTTTAATAATTACCAGTCAATTTCAGTGACTGTGCCAGCTAATGACCATAAGCCAGCTTGGTTCTTACCAAATACAACAATATAATGAAGGCCATCTTTATTTGTAGATGCACTGCCACCTAAAGCAGTTCTATAATCTTGGCCATCAATAACAACGTGCCATACTTTTGTACCACCTGCAATGGTATTACTATAGCCAGTTGTTGAGTATGAACCATTACGTTTTGTCATTGCAGTAACTGTTTCACCTGAAACATCTGAGCTTGGATAAGTTGTATAAGCAGCAACTTTCCATTCAACAATTGTTTGGCCATTACCAGTTTCACCTGATTTTACTTTAAATGCAACAACATCTGCATAGTCCTCAATTGTGTATCTATCTGCTGTTGTACTACTACTATCATCATAGTCAATAATAATATTACTTTCATCAACTACGTTGCCGCCACTTGTTGTTTTACGTTTAATATGTGAGCAGCTAATTCTTGGGTGTGATACCTCTGAAATAAACAACTCAGCTCTTCTTGGGTTATAAATGAAGGATGCTGTTGCTTCTGATGAAATATTTCCAGCATTATCTTTTAACTTAACTCTAATAGTCTTAGTATCACCATCAGTACCGGTAACAGCTGCTGTACAATAGAATATTTCTGTAATTGTAGTTGTAGCTGAAATTCTTGCTTGTTCACCATTTGCTAAGTTAGTATTATCTGTATGGAATGGTACCCATTCAGCATTAGATTCAGTAATTGCAGCACCACTAGCTGTTGTAGCAATATCACCATAAATCTTATACCAAAGAGTATTTTCATCATCTGTAGCATCTGGTGATGCAAATGTAATTTGAGCTCTAACTGTATTAATAGCAGTTGGTGAAACTTTACCAGTAGTTCCATCTGATTCTTTTAATACCAAGCCATCAACAGCAACTGCTGGGGCAGTCTTATCATATTCCCATGTAAGCTCTTGTGATGTGCTATTATTTGCTTTATCACGAAGATATACAATAACACCATAAGTTCCATCTTGTGTTGATGAAGATAATGTTACTGTATAATTACCTGCAGTATAATTTGTCCAGTCAATAGCACCTGTTTGTAATGATGTGCCAGATTTTGCAGCAATCTTAATACAATCAAGGCCTACACCACCAGCATTATCATAAGTACTACCAGAACCAGCAACAACAATTGTATTAGTTCTTGAAGATGTACTTGTGCTTGAAATACTTGCTGATAATGTTGGAGCAATAGAATCAATTGTAAATGTTGCATGTTTATATGCGACTAAGCCTGTTTTACTAACAGCTTTAATATGTAAATAATTTGTTGCATTATCTGCAAGTGACTTATTAATTAAATTATTTGCTACAACTTGGCTTGTACCACCACTAGATGCCCAAGTTCTTGCATTACCTGCAGCTGTAGTATTATTTGCTGTGGTATCAATCCAAGCATAATATGTATCCCAACTTGATGTTGGAAGATCAGTACAAACAAATGTAGCACCTAAAGCACTATTTGCTCTACTGTAATTAAAGATATTAGAATATAATTCATGACCTGTAATTGTTAATGAATCAATTGTAAACGAGTTTTCAACGACAATAGTAACTGAATAATCACGATAGTTTCCAGCCCTATCAGTAATACGCATTGTAACAGTATTTGTACCAACAACTGCACCTGTTGTAGCACCTGTTGCACCTGGGCCTTTAAATGTCCAGCTACCAGACCAAACATTACCAGAAGATGGAGCTGTTGCATCATAGCAGTGTGTGCCTGAAGCAAAGTTAGTTGAGTTACACATAAATGCAACTGAAGCAACACCTGCTGTAGCATCTGTGGCATAGAAGTAAACAGTTGTACTATTTATTGTACCATTACCATTAGCAATTGTATCAGTATTACTACGGTTAGCTGGTGATGAAGGATTAGTTTGGCCAACCCAAATATCATTACTTGTAGCAGTTGGAGTAGATGGGGTATCAGCTGGGGCTGTATTATCATAAACTCTTGTGATTGGGCCTAAGCTTGTAATGTTGCCAGCTCTATCAATAACTTTTGCATAAACACTCTTTGTTTCATCACCTGTTGTAAATGATTGACTTGAAAGTGTTACACTTGTATTGGCAGTACCAGAAGTCGTTGGCCAAGTTGTCCAAGTAGATGGTTCAGAAGTGTGTCCTGTTAAACCACCCCAATATTTGTATCCAACAACGTCTGTGTCAACTGCTGAATCTGGGTCAACACCATCTTGAAGTGTAATAACAACATCAAAACTATTATTAGCAGCATTAATATATTGAGCTAATGCACTACCATTCTTTTGTAAAGCAAGGTTAGCTCCAACAGGATCTGGGTCATAAATAATTGATGTAGAAACTTCTGAAGCAAGATGGTTGCCAGCTTTATCATAGACATCACCATAAATAATTTGCTCACCATGTGTCGCACCAGAAGTAAAAGTAAGATTTAATGTACTTGCAGGTTCACCAGAAGAATTAATATCACTACCTGATAAAGTCTTTGGACTGCCTGTAAAATTACCTCTAAGCACAACATGGTCAACTAATGATTGTGTAGTACCTGTATCAGCAACTTTAAAGTGAAAACCAAATGTGGCACTATTTGTATATAAATATTTTCTTGTTGTATCAGTATCATCTAAATCATATGCATAAAACTGCAATTTATTATCTACAGTAACAAATGTAGGACGTTGTGTTTCATACATAATTTCCTTTGAATGTGCGACTGATGAAATATTACCAACATCATCCATAAAAGCAACATGGCAATAATATTCACCATCTGCATGGAATGACATTGTATATGTTGCAGCAGCTGGAATCCAGTTTAATGTGGTATTATTTCCATATGTTGATGGAATTGTAGAAGTTGATGCTGATCCATCATACCAAATTTTCATGAAAGAAGCATCACCTTTATTAAGTGAAAGCTGCTTTGAAGTATTTATATATATTGTTTCGTTATCACCTCAGTCAGTTAAAACAAAGCTACCGACTGGAGCAATTGTGTCAAGTGTTAATTTAAAGTTATTAGCTGACATTTTACTTCTCCTTGATCTCTATGTTATCAAATAATTTAGCAATCTTTATACACAATTTTATTAATTAATAAAGAATTAATATAACCAATTGTGCCATCATGCATCCTAATTTTATAATAAATATTCATTTTTTGTTGCCAAGTATGGTTTGTATTTATTCCGTCTAAAACAGTATAAATTCTAACAATAGATTCTTCAATATTATTACCTTCCCTAAATTTTTGAACTGTACCTAAATATTGTCTATTTGTTTCATCCTCTGAACTATATACTGGTGCATCATTATCTAATACAACACCATATGTAATACTGCCTGGATATCAATTACACTTGTACTCTGGCAAAAGTTCATCATTTGGGCCACCAGTTTCAAGGTCTAATGGTAAAACTCCATTTCTAAAAACTTGTTGATGCAAGTCATATACTAGCTGTGAACCATTTAATATTGTAGTTGAGCCTAAAATTAAATGTAATTTGCTTTCCAAACTTCCATCAACAAGAGTGCCTACTCTAGCTTTATTATTACCAATTCGATCTCTTGTGCTCATAAAATACCTTACTTTTTATTAGTTATTTGGGAAATCAATCCAATCATAATCACGAATAAAATATATTGTTCCCTCATGTAATTGATTTTGACCAATAACTTCTGTTTCATATTCTGCTCTTGTGCCAAACCAGAATTTATCATTAATAAGTTGTGCAGTTGCGTCTCTAAATTGTTCTGCTTGACCTGCAGAACGATTTGCATTTTCAGCAGAAGAAAATGCACTTGCTGCAGCTTGACCAGCTTGATATGCTGCACTATCTGCTTGTTGAACTTTTGCATTTAGTGTTTCATCTGTTACAACTTTTTGCCAGTTAATAGTATCTTCATTAACAATCGGTCCATAACCTTGTTGGGCAGCAGGAGTATTAAAACCTGCAATTTGTAAGCCATTTTCAGTATACTCAATACTTTTATTATCTGCAAACTTACTTGCAACCCATTTTGCTTGGGCGGCATCATATGTTAAAATTTGGCCATTTAAAGCATCAGCAACTTGAATATCACCAGTTCTAAAATATTCTAAGTCTACATAGTTATGAATACCATCACCAAATTTAAGTTTGCCTGTATCTATTTCAAAAATTGGTTCACCGTCTGCTGGTTTAAGTATGCCACGGAGGACACGCTCTAAATCTGCTTTATTGCCACGCTTTAGTTGAACAACATCAATTCTAATAGTATTACTCATATTATTCAATTCGTCCTCCATCTACTTCTATAATTAAATTATTAATAATATCTTGTGTTTCATCTTTTGTATAAACTTTATCTTTTGTATAAGCATTTAAATCTTCTGCTGATAATGTTATACTACCAATTTTGCCATTAAGTGAGGCTACACCAATATTAGCACTAATAATATTATTTTCAATAGTAATATTATCACCTGCTTTAAGCTTATTTGATTCAATAGCTATATCAATAGCTTGCTGAATTCTTGTTTTTGTGCTATCTGCTAAATCGTTTCATTTAATAAATGTTCTTAAAACAGAGGTTGCCAAAACCTTAGTTGGCTTTCCATTATTATCAACAAAAATATAAGCTGTATCTGCTAGCTCTTCAGCTGTTTTTTGCTCAATTTCTGAGTTGTTATCAAAATCTAAAGGCAAATAAGTTCTAGCAGTATCTTCAGCTAAAACTTTTAACTTTAAATCAAAGTCAACTGGTTGAATATAAACTGATGTATTATCCCTATGGAATTCTTTTTTAGGTGGCTGTACTGGATTAACAGGGCGAACAGCCTTTGGCTTTTCTTGAATTCTATCATCTTTGGGAGTAACTATTGGCATTCTTGGCATAGTAATTTCCTCACCTTAATATTATACATTTTAATTTTATAAATCAATTTCAATGTAATTTTTTAAATTTCCCTTTGTTCCAATATTAACAGTTGCAGTATAAATTCGGCCATTTGAAATATTCTTAATTGCTTTTCCTTTTTCAGGAGTAAGCTCATAAGTTTCTGTTGAAAATGTTCTTAATACTGTACGATTATTATCAAGGACATTTGTAATTGTTTGAATAATATTAATTATCATAATTTTACCTCACTATACTAAATTCTATAGGTCGCTTATATACGCAAGCATTATAATTGTTGGTGGTTGGGAAGTACCATCATAAATATGACAGTTCCAATATGCACCGTAATAAAGGTCATCTTGTCCCTCTGTAATATCATTTGGAACATGAATTTCAATTTGCTGTACTTGTGAACCATCTGGTTGTGTAATAAATCTTGTGTTATAGAACCAACCACATAGTGGTGAATCAATCTTATGGCTACTACTTGCTAAATATAAATAAGCTCTTGTTAAGCCACGGCAACTTCTAAATACACTATCACCCATTGATTCTACGCTAGATGGGATAGTAATATTTTGAAGTGATGCACAGCCATTAAAACAGCTATTACCAATAATACGTAAGCTATTTGGGAAAATATTAATATCATATGTACTACCAACATAATTAATACTATTTAAGTATTGGCAGTCATAGAATGCATTATCACCAATTTCTTCAATAGTTAATGGTAAAGTTATTGAACGTAAAGCAGATGCAGCAGCATATGATACGTTAAATGCATTAGCTGGAATTACTTGTGTCCAACCAAATTTAATATTATAATTACCACTAATTGGGCCAGCTGTTTCTAATAATGAACAACCATAGAAGCAGTCTCTATCCATAGTAATCATATGTGGGGCCATAATAGTAATATATTCTAATGAAGAACAGTTAGCAAAAGCTTCTGAATTAATAGTTGTAACATTTGTGCCTAAATATAGCTCTGATAAAGCTATACAGTTTCCAAAAGCATTTTCACCAATAGTTGTAACACTGCCTGGAATATTTATTGTGGATAAACTTGAACATCCATAGAAGGCATAAGCTGAAATTTTAGCTAATGTACATTCGTTAGAAAATGTAATATTTGTAAGATTTGTACATCCTCTAAATACGTTATCACCTAACACTTGAAGTTTACTTGGCAATGTAACTCTCGTTAAGCCTGTACAACCAGCAAAAGCACGACCACCGATATTTTGAATTGAATTTGGAATATTATAAGTTCCGCCATCAAATGACACGGCTCCAGTACAATCTTCAAAAGTACTGTCTGCAATCTTAGTCATAAATCTTGTTAGTCGAATTGTACTAAGATGTGTTGCACCTCTAAATGCACCTGGATTTGTATAAGCGACATCAAAAGCAAAAATAACATCAGAAACAATATTAATTGGTTGTACTGCTGGTGTATCAAAGTTTCAACCTAAATGATAATTTCCTGCATATCTATAAACTTGAATAGAATATGTATTAGCATCAGAATATGTGTGTGTAAATGTAACACCACCAGCTTCATTGATTGCTTGCTCACCGGTATTATCACCCCAAACAACCTTTACAGCCATTGCAGTTTCTTGCCATAAATTAATATGAACTTCTTGATTTTCTTCAGTTGTATCAATAACAATAGTTGTTGGGTCTGAGTACTCTGCCCAAACAGCATACAATGTTAGAGCACCTAAAATTACATTAGATGCAAAGCTCCATAATTCATCATCAATTGTTTTCCATGCATCAAGAATATAGCCATTTAATGATTGTGGTTCTGGCTCAATAACTTTATGCTTATAAATAACATCTTGTGGCCATGGAGTCATTGCTTCAATTTGTTCCTCGGTTAAGGATTCAATTAAAGCTTGTGGTAAATTAATATCAAATGTAACACGATATACTTTTGGTGTAACACTTGCCATAATAACAATTGTTTGGTTAACAGTTATAGAATCACCAATGTTAACAACTGCTGCATTATGTTTTAAGCTTAAATTTTCATAATGTGAATCATTTGTTGCATCTATATATAATTTTGTGCCAGAAAGTGCAAAAACCGTTGTAAATTGATTACTTAAATCTGCTTGTTCTGAATATGTAACTTGAATAATATTAGTAGAACTATCAAATTCATTATTAATATTTTGAATTACATTAACTTCATATGCTGTAATTTTTGCCCATGATGTATTACCTTGATCATCTTTAACATGGAAATAATAATCACCAGTAGCATTAATTGTATGTTCACCTTCATACAATGTTGTAGAAGTAATTAAATGCCATCTTTCATCAATTGGTGTTAATACTTCGCTATCTGTAATTGCATAAGCAACAATACCTAAGTTATCAGTAGCTCTATATGCAAATTTATTATATGAAATACGTGATAATGTAACTAATGGAGCATTTTCATCTTGCCAACGGGCAGAAATAATAATATTCTTGGTCTCTGGGAAATTAATAATATCTCCAGATACAGTAATTGTATTAAAATCAACTAGGTCATTATTAGCTGTATGCCAACCTAAGAAATTGACACCTTCTGGGATAGTCTCTTGAATAATAACTGGCTCTGGAATTGCTGAACCATATTCTAAATCAAATGTATCTTGCTCAAGCTCAATTACTTCTGAACGTACATCAAAAATAATATGATATACTTGAATATGTTCATCATAGGTAGCATGAATATCTAAATCCTGAGTTACTGTACTAAAATCGCCATCCCAACCAGCAAATGTATAGTAATATTGAGCTGTTGGTGTACGTGATGGCATTTCTGGTGCAACAGCGGCACGACCGAGTATAACATTTCTTGTTGCATATAAAACATCATCATTCCAGAAATTAACATTACAAATAATATTGCCTCTAATTTCAACTTCTGGGAACATAGCAGATAATCTAACCCAGTCAGCATATGAAATATTAGTTAATTGTGAAAGATTGATAATACCTGTAATTTGAGCTTTGTCTGTAGTATCACCTTTGTTATCTTTACCTTTCATAGTCCAAAGCTTATCATAGAAATTTTCAAGAGTTTCAACTGAATCAATAGTTTCATTAATATTAATTAAACGAGCAGTTGCACCCTCATCCATTGCACTGATAATTTCAACAGCTGAAATACTTGAAGAAGGAATATCTTCAAGCCAAACTGATGTTAAGTTATCTGTTCCATATAATTTTAATTCATTAAGATTTGGATGACTTCTAATTGTTAAGTCAGTAATAGAAGCTGGTAAATGAACTTTCTTTAAGTTACCACCAACAGGGAACATAACACCTTGAATATTAGTATTATCAAAGTAAACTTCTTCAATACTATTACAGTTAGAAAGGTCAACAATCTTAGTATCACCTGTTCCTAGTGCTGAACAGTTTCTAGCATCAAGATATGTAAGTAAGTGGTTATTACCAACGTTAAGCGTTTCTAGTTTATTATTAGTATATCCTGGGGCAGTTGAACCAATTTGTAATCTTTGAAGTTTTGTTGCACGTGAAAAGTCTGCATAACCAAGCTTAAATCCTGATAAATCACCAACATCTCTTAATAAATCAGCAGAATAAATAGCAACAACAGAGTCAGAACCACCAGAGCCCATACGTGCTGGGTCCCATGTTTCAGGTGGAACAATTGTATATGCAGTATCTTTTAATGCATCAACTGTAACCATTGATTCATCTTTAACTTGGTCAAAAACGCCCGTAACATAACAGTTAATATATGGTGTAACAACAAGATTGTCCCTAGCATAAGCACGAAGCATAATGTACTGATCTTGTGCATCACCAGTTCTATATTTACTATCTAAATATCTAAATCTATTCCACAACCACCATTTACGTTGCTCTTCTTTTGAACCTTGTGCCATACCTAAGTAAGTGGCATCATTATTATTAATTAATGGTTCAAGATATTTTGTATATGAGTCCTCATTAAAGATAGATGCAGACCAATAGCTTTGATGATCTTCAAATAATTTTTCAATATTATCATATGACCACTTCATATCACCGCCAGCAGCGCCTGAACGTAAGTCTCTATATAGCTGTTTTAGTTCAGTTGGGAAAGCATCACGTAAGTTATTCCAGAAAACAGAAGCTTGGCCGTTGTAAACGTTAGCACCATTAACAATATCAGTATCTTCAGCATCATAGTTAAATACTAATAAACCTTCGTTGTTAGTACCTATTGCAGTGTCCATATCGTATGGGAGCCAGAACCATCTGTTTCCTTTATCACCTGGTGTATGTGATTTTAAGTAAGCTAACATCGCGTTTTTAGCACGAGAGTCAACCATTAAGAATAATTCTGTATATAAGTAGTAAAATAATGAAGATTGTAAATTAAAATGATCTTCAAATTCATCCCTAAACTTTTGTAATTTTCTAGCTTTTTCTTCATCGCTATCTGTTGGTAAACGCTTTGTTGAAACAACCCAGGACATTACTGCTTGAAGCTTATCTAATTCGCCTGGCTTTGTACCATAAGCATGATCATCTTCACCATATTCTTCTGGATATCTTGATTCAAAGCTTATTTGCCAATTTGATAAATCATCATCTTCAAATAAAACTAATGGTGTAGTATTGTTAACAAATTCCCAACATTCATCACCATCACTAAAACCAAAGGTGCTCTTATTATCTTTATCATTATTAAAGTTCATCTTTCCATAGAAATATGTTTCAGCACCATTATTGTGGAACATAATCATTGGGAAACCATCAATACCAGTACGAATTCTATCTTTTGTTAAGTATCCATCAGCAGTATCATCAGCATCTTGATCTTTTTCAGCAGGCATTAGCCAGTTTTTAGTTAATTCAAAGTATCTAACTAATTGAACGTTATTAGCACCTTCTGAAGATGCAACGTCAGCCTTAAATGTAAACTTCTTTTCTTTCTTTGATAGTGGTGGAATATGCTTATATTTTTCATGATATTCTTTATCTATATCATAAAAACCTTCTTTAAAGTTAATTTTAAAGTTCTTTCTATAATAATATTGTGAAGAAGTACCTTGGACGTCAATTTGTGCTTGTGGAGCAGTAAAGTATCTTTCATCACTACCTGGATAAACAAACTCAACGTCAACAAGTTTTTTATCTTTCTTAAATCCTGGTAATTCTGGGCCAGTTAAAACCATGTAAGGAGTTTTACTTGGGATTTTACTAATAACAACTTTTCCTGTTTCTGGATTAAAGTTATCATTTTCTTGATAGTAAGCGGCTCTTGTTTGTGGATCACGCATACTAGCAATCCAGTTATTAACAACTTGTTTTCTATTTAATGAGTTATCATAAATACGAATAGTATAAATATCTAATGTAGCATCATTGCTGCCTAAAATAATATTAGCAGCTGGGTTTTGTTCAAATGTATCACCTAATGGATATACTGATACACCAGACATAATACCATTAATATACATATAGATTAATCTATTTTCAGCACGTTTTTCAATAACAAATGTTAAATAAACTCTTTCATTTTCTTTATATTGTGTAGATAATGCGGATAATTGAGATTGGAACTTAGCTAGTTGAGGTGTAATATAAATACCACGGCCAACAACTAAGTAAGCAACAGTAATTCTATCACCTTCAATAAAGTATTCACTAGGTGTTCCACCAGCACGATCTTCCATTCTAATTGAAATACCATAAATATTATCTTGGCTTAAATCTACAACTTCACCATCTAATGTCCAGTTAGTTCCATCATGTAAGAATAAGTATGTTCTATGATCACCTCTAACAGCTTGCACAAACTTTTCACTATTAACATCTGTAACAGTAAAATAATGTGCTCTATCATCTTCACCAGCAAGTGCTTGTGAGTAAGTTAAAGAATCACCACCTGTTAAACATTCAAGAATACGAGATTCATACTTCTTAACATCTGATGTGGCAAATTCAATTTCAATTGTTTTACCTGTTTGTTGAACATCTTTATAGAATGGTTGATATGGAATTTCAACACGAGCATCACCAGAAAGTCTTAAAACAGTTGTGCCTGTACTATCTGATAACCAGCCATTAGCTGACCAGTTAAAACCAGTTAAATTACAATGAATATCATGTGCAGCATCTTCCCAAACAACTCTTGATTCTAATGCTTCTGCATTACTTCTTCCTGATGTTGTTAAATATAAAACTTGGCTTGTTTCAATTGGCTGAACATTAATTGTACTTTCAAAAACATGTGCATTAAAAATTCTTTGTACTGAACCAGTTTGAATAGTATAAATGTGATTGCCAACAACTGTTGGAATAATTTCTCAGTTTTGCCAACTTGTATTAACTGAAAGGTCACTTCCAACTTGTTGACCATCTATAAATAATTTAACAATAGATGTATTTTTATGACCACCATCAGCAGTTGGGGTATATACACGATACTTAATATTATATGCAACATATTGCTCTTGCTCACTTTGAGCTGGGAATGTAGAAGCAATAATTGGAGTAGTATTACCATATGCTGCAGCAATTAAATCATACTTTAAATGGTTAGATTCTGCAAAATCGCCATCAATTTCTGCAGTAAAATAAACTTCTAATGTATGTGAACCATGACTCATTGGTTGAAAAACTCTTGTACATTGTTCATTAGAGGTTCTTACTTGATCAACACCAATTTCTACACCATCAACAATAAAATGAACTAATTTTAAAACATCGCCTACTGGAATATAGGTATATGTAAATAGGCCTGTTAAAATAGTATCATCTTCAAATTTAGAAGTTAGTTTAAGAGAAACAGCATTAATAGTACCAATTAAATTTTTAGTTGTAGAATAAGCATCTTGAATTTTAAATTCAATTTTATTTGCTCCTGATATTAAATAGTTAGAAACATTACATTCATAAAGTCCTTGTTTTGTATTCTTTTTTTCTACTAAAATATCATTTACATAAACAAACATCGTGCCGTTACCAGTTGGATCTTCGTCACGTTTTGATGACCAATAAACTTTTAAATTAACATCTGCTCCAATAGCAACAGCAGTAGGCCATAAATACTCACTTGTTTCAGGATCACGGTTAACTAAAGTAACAGTAGTAATACCACCACCGGAACCACCGCCTCCGCCGCCTTGGCCGAGGTCATATGGGCCAGAAACAATATATCTACCATCGTCGCCAGGAATTCCTTGGCCTGTTTCAGAATCAACTTCAGAAACTAAATATCAGTATGGCTTTTTAGCAAAAGTACTATTAAAATCATAGTATAAGCCCTTGGCTCTTTTCTCTGTTAATTGAGCTTTTAACTCATCAAGTTCAACCTTAGTTGCTTTACTATCTAAAATATCTTGAAGATTAGTAATAGCACTAATAGGGTGTTGATCAGCAGCACTTCTATTTGCTAATCTTTTATGATCACTAGTACCACCAGCTGCAGAAGTTACTGACCCTGTGCTAGGAGCTGTACTATTGATTGTTCCACTAATAGATGTTGAATTTTTATTTATTTTTCCAATCATTATTAGTACTCCTCCTAGTCATTAATAATAAATTTAGTCTTATTAATTACAGTAATAACTTCATCTACATATTCTTCTTCATTATCAGTAAGCTTATGTAGTTTAACAGCATAATAATATACGCCAGGACATAAATCTATAGTATCTTCTGGCTTTAATGTAATAACTAAATTACCAGCATCATCTGTATCATCTTTTGTATATCTTTTTTTAACTAAAGCATGTTCAAAAAGTTGATGTGGGTCCATTAAACCAAAATATAAAACATCATCATCTTTTAATATATATCTACCTTCTGGTGCGCTACAATCATTAATAGTTAAATCAAATGAGAATGTATCACCACGGTTAATTACTACAATATTATTTAATGCTGCCATAAATTAACTCCTTTAATCCAAAGATTTCATATAATTTAGCAATTATTAAGCCATAAATAATAAAAAGGCATCTTTAATTAGATGCCTATTTTTATAAATATTTTTATTTATTATTATAACAGTATTTTTAGTATATTATTAACTAAAGTGGTGTTACACCATCCTGTAATTCAAATGTGCTAGGAGTTTGTCCATTATTAACAGTAGTAATTGTAACTGCTTTAACTGTATTATCTGTTAAATCATGAATATTTAGCAATAAAGTATTTAATGTATTATAATAAAGTTTTAATTCAAAAATATAATCATATACATTTGGAATAGTTCCAAAAGCAGATACAATAAATCCACCACCATCTAATTCACTTAATGTTTCCCATTCTTCACCACTTGTTGATAATGCATTTACATTAATAAAAGCAGCAGTACCTTCTGGAATTAAAGGTAAATCAAGATGTCCAACTACAATATCAAAATGATGTCTATAAAGCTTGGTTCCTTTATTTTCATCTACATATTCTTTTGTAGCAACATCTTTATCTTGTGTTGGATTAGCACCTACTGTTGCTCTTCCATCTAAATGAACTTCAAAAGCATTACTTCTGTGATCAGTATCAGTACCATTACCGATAACAAACTTAGCTGTTGATTCTAAATTATTATATTTACCAAATAAAGTTTGACCATCGGCTGTTGATTCTAAGCAATCACCATAGGCAAATGCCATATTATTATGAATAGTATTACCACGGCCTAAAGCAATAGCAGAATCACCAGTTGCAATATTTTTAACATTATAATATGCTTTTAATTTGTAAGTTTTACCGACACGAATATCTATACTCGAAGCATTTAATTTTAATTCATCAAATGCTTGATCTGTAACAGTAATTGAACAAACATCTGTAAATCCGCCATCTTGTGATGTAGCGGTAATACTTGTATCACCAATTGTAAGGCCTGTAACAACACCACTTGCACTTACTGTAGCAACAGATGGGTCAGCGCTGCTCCATAATACATTTTTATTTGAAGCATCTACTGGGGAAACTGTTGCGGTAAGTTGAGCTTCTGTACCTTCCATTAATGTAAGTTGACTAATATCTAGTTCAATACCTGTTGCTGGGATATATTCATAACCTTCATAGAAAGTAACACTATTTAATTCAATACCGCTATTAGTAGCTGTATTAATGCTAATTACATAAATTAATTTATAATAAGCATTTGTCCAATACTCTTCCTCAATAGTACTCTGTGGGCAAATAAAGTTGCTTGTAGAATTTGCTGAAATTGAATAGCTTGTTTCTGTATATAAAACATTTTGGAAATCAGCATCTTGTGCTACAATTAAAGTTAAACTGTGAATAACTACTTTAGAAGATGAACCAAAGAAATTTCCATGAGCAACAGAAACTTTTGCAATAGTTCCTGAAATCTGACCAGTTGAATATACAACCCTATTTTCTTCTGTTAATGATTTACCACCAATACGCCATGGATTTGTAGTAACATTTCCTTGGACTTTCCAAGTAATTCCATCTTGAGTCGCAGTATTTTCTGTAGCATAAGCACTACCAGTTCCAGGAAGGCTTCCATCTAATGTATATAAGATTGTTTCTGATGGAACAACACTATTAAACAAAGGAGAATTTGGTATAGAAACTGTAACATCGCAGCTTCCTTGATAAATAACATTATCTTCAATTTTTGTAGCTGAAATTGTAGCAGTACCTGGGCCAACTGCTAAAATATTACCATGGCTGTCGACTGTAGCAACATTTTCATCATCTGACTCCCAAGTAACACTATCTAAAGCAATATTTTTTTGAATAACAGAAGCATTTCCTAAATCATTTTCTAAATTTGAAGCAGTAGAAAGATCCTCAATTCCAACTTCAAAACCGCCTTCACTTACTAAATTACCTCTTACTAAAATATTATCATCAAAAGTAATTGTATTTGTAAAAGTTTTTTTAGAAGGAATTGTTTGCTCTGTACTCTTAGTAACAGCCTCTGCTTTAAAGGCTGCTAAGTTTTCAACTGTGTTTTTAAATGGCATATTTATTTACCTCGCTACTTCTATTCACCAACTGGCTCTTCTGGCTGCTTAATTGCAGTTTCATTAACTGTAATAATAATATTACCATGAGCAATATCAATAAATTCTTTCCAAATAGTACACTCATCTTTTTTCTTAGATGCAGAATAATAAATTGGTTTAGTTTTATCCGTTTTACTTGCAGTAATACCAAGTTCATCACCGCCAATTACTACAGATGTAATTGCAGGATCATGCGTTTTAGCTTCATCACCCAAGTTATGGGCAATTGTAAACTTAAAATCATCAATACCTTTAATTTGCATTGATTCAGTTATCGCATGTGTACCATCTGTATCTTTGAATTCTATTGCATAATTTGTATTATTAACAAAAGTTAAACTAACTGGCTCTGGATCATATATAACAGTTGCAATAATAGTAACATCACCTATCACTTTTGTTAATTTATAGCATGGTTGTCCTGCTTTTGGTGGATTTAATTTATTATAGCTACCAGTTGCTGATACTGATACGACATAACTTGGTAACATTTCACCATCAAATCTAACATAGCTTGCACATAAATCACCAGAAGTATCAGCTGATGGTAAACCATTATTATCATCATAAGCTCTATCAATAATAGTCCATTCATGATAATCAACATTATCAATAGTAACTGTTTCATATTCTTGTGGTAATACTAAAGCACAGCCACTAATTAATGACTCATCTAATGTGTTATAGGCGCCTTGAAGTGTTGCACCTGGGCCATATTTAACATATTTTTCAAGATGGTCTGCACCACGGAAAATAGTTGGGTATGGTACTTTATCAATTGGATAATCAACTGGAGCTCTAAGCTTATATGTTAATACATGTGCTGGCATTTCTGACTCTTTAACAGCATGTAATTCAACATCTAAATCAGAATTAACTTTTGTAAAACGGTAAAGTCCTGGAATTCCAGTATTCCATTGTGTTTTAAAATTATTATACCCATCTGCAGGTGTAACTACTGGTTGTAACACATAGCCACTTGCAAACTCTTCTGTAAATTCAGGAATAAAGTTAACTTGCCCTGTTTTATCAATAGCTACATAGCCTTTATCACCATCACGTGCATAAATTGGAGCACCACTTGATAAATATTTATGGGCTTGTTCTGCTTCATCTTCAATTTCTTCTGGACAAGCATATTTATAAATAGTTAAATTACTAATTGCAGACTTAATAACTGGCTCTTCACCACTTTCATCAACAACATCTGCAAATGATAAATTAGTTTTCTTAATACCTTGTGTTGGGTCTAATAATCTATAACTAAAATTAACTGCTCTTGGAGCAATAGCATCAAGCTTAGCAAGTAAAGCATTATATTCTGTTTTTGGAACAAACTTAGTATCTACTTCTTCTTTTGTATAACCATCGCCACGATAAACAATCCAATCACTACCGGCTGCTTCTTCAATATCTGGAACTTCACCATCAAGCTCTTCTGCACTTGGTTCAATATATGTATGAGCATCACCAGCAATAATTAAGCCAGAAGGCATACCATAAACTAATGCAGTATTTGGGTATGGCTCCCCTTCTTTTTGTAATACATCACCAGATTGAACAACTAATGCACTTTCAACATTGGCAGCTTGAATTGTACCTAAAATTACTGCGCCAGTCATATATTGTGTAGCAATAATTTGATTTTTATATGTAATTAGCTCTTCTGTATTTGTTAGAGTAATATCTTGAGTATTTTCAATAATATATGCAGCAGTATCACTTACACCACGTTTACTTGGAGTATCAAATTTTTCATCAACGTCATCTGGGTCTTCACCTAAACGTAAGCTTGAAGTTGTAATACCAGAAGCACTACCTTTAATACTTCTAATACCATCACCACCTAAAACTGTATAGCCATTAGGTGCTGAAATAGCTTCACCATTTGTACAAGATAGGAATAAATCACCTTTGCCTTTAACTTGTAAGTTCTTGGCAGTAGTAATACATGAACCAGCAGCTTTTTTAATATAAGCTAAGTTAAATTCATCAATACTAAATTTAATACGTTTATCATTAGTATGTGTAATAAATGCTTCTAGATCTTCTGCATCTTCTGATTCATAGTATAAATCCTTGACTCTGAAATCAACTTTAACTCCAGAAGCTGGTGCAGTAATAAGTTTTTTACCTGTCCAATTACCTTTAATTACATATTCTTTATCAGAGCTTGGATCTAAAGTTGTTACAGAAGCAGTAATTTGAACTGGTTCTTCACCATATTCATAAAGATACGGTAAACCAACAGCCTCAGCTAAACTGACTTCCTCATAAGTTTTACTAGAATTATTAGTAATTGTATTTAATCCTTCAAAAACTTTAAATTCATATCCTTCATTTGCATTACTTGCGTTAAATAATTTATTGCAGCCTTCACCAAATGTAATAGTAGAATTTAATACTTTTTTAATACCATTAGCTGACTTACCTTCAAAAGCAGCTTCTTTACATGATACGATGTTATATTCACCACCAAGAATTAAAACTTTACCATCATTATTACCACCAGCTGAACCACTAAATGCATCATTAGCTCCATGAACTACAAAGTAGCCGCCAGCAATCTTTAATAATTTACCACCATGAACAGCATCATGATTTGTATCTAAATAAACATAAGGATTTCCAGTAATAACAAGCTCTGAAGCTTTAATACCATGACCCTTTGCATTAATAATTGTTAAATAGCCAACACCAGTTAAAACTAAATTATTTTCTGAGTGAAGCGCACCTTTGTCATTATCACCAGTTTCACCCTCAACGCCAGCAACTAAGTAGTTCTTAGAATTATCAGCAATTTCAACAATTAATTTACTTGCCTCAGAAGTATATTCAATACAAGATTCATAGTTATATGATTGAATATTAACACCATTAAGAATAATTTTTGTTCTATTATTGGCAGTTAATTCGCCTTCACCAATAATAATATGGCCTAATAAATCACCATGTAATTCATATGTTCCACCAAGTGGTAATAAAACTTCACCTTGTGGAACTACTTCATTATTAACATAGAATTTTAAACCAACACTTGTTTCATCAAAAATTCTAACTGCACGGTTAGTTGTTGATAACCAATCTTGTGCTGTTTGATCATTTGATAATTTAGTTGCATTTAAAATACCAGAAGTAGATGTATATTCTGGAACATCTTTTGCATTAATAATTTTATAAACGCCTGTAGCTGTGATTGCATTTAAAGAAACATTATCTAATTCTTCATAATTTTCTGCAATATCACCAGCTAATTTATATTCAACACCATCAATTGTAATATATTGAACACTAGTCTCAGATTCGCCAGTTTCGGAAACAGAAACAGCTGACTTTTCTTCAATTTGCCCTTCATAACTATCATATTTTTCTGCTAATCCAGTAGTAAGAGGTACTTGAATTTGGTCTAAAATTTGTTTATTAGGATGTGTATGAAGTTGATGTTGACTTTCTATACTTTCAATTTCTTCAGCAACTCTTTCAATGCCATCCTCAATATGGTTCATGTTTTTAGCACTGAGTTTTGTTCTATTATTTATCCACTTTGTTTTTGTATAAAGTTCTGACATATTCTAACTCCTTTTTATCCAACAAGTCGTGATGTTGATACTACCATATCAGTATCATCACTACAACAATCACCATCTGAATTTACTCTGCTATATAAGCTATCTGCAACTATTAGTGGTGGTTGCGGATCTATAATAACTGAGTCTTTATTAGTTAATTCTACATGGCTGTCTGTATTAAATCTTAATGCAATTTCAAACTTAACTTCAGCGCCAGGTTCAGTTGGTGAAAATGTCTCTGTTTCTTCAGATGAAAATACAAATGTAATATATTCTCTTTCACCATCATCAGTATAATAGAAATGGTCATCAATTAAATAGTATAAATCATTTTGGCCATCTGTTATATCAACTACTTCATAATAGTTAGCTTGTTTTGGATTTGATACTGGGTCTAAAACTAATTCTGCATTACATTGTCTGCTTCCAGGTTCTATTGGAGTGACATTTTTATAATATGTTTTATACTCATCTACTGTTGTATCTTCTGTTTTTAATAAGTAGATAAACATATTATACCAAAGTAATCTTGTTCTTTGTTTAAATGAATATGTTACTTGCTCTAATGTCTCAAATGAAAACCACTTATCAGTTAAAACATACTCTAACTTAGCTGTTGCACCACGAGTAATAACAGTTAGTTTACGTGGCTTATGCCTTGGGCTAATTCCCAATATGGATTTAATTCTTAATTCGTCCATTGTAAACTCCCTCTATCTTACAATAAGTAAACCATTGGATTCAGTATATAATTCATAACTAAATTGTCCCCAGTTTAAACTTATATTTATTCTATATGAATCTATATCTAACATATGAGCTTCGTCATAAGAAATTGGTATCATTAAATAGTTTGACTCAACATCATAAATTTCTTCGGCTGGAATAGCTTTACTAAAGACTAACTTTGGAACTAAGTCAAATACTTTAAGAACAATTGTGCTACCTAAAACGACTTCATCAATTTCTTCTTCATTCCAACCATCAAGATATAAAAATAAAGTAAAAGCAGTATTATGCTTCACCTTTATTCCGATTTCATTTCCATTTTTATCATAAGCAATTGAAATATCATCAGTGCTTTCTAATATTTTTGGTTTATCAAATGGCGTAATTGGTTGATGAGGTTTAATTTTTTTATTGCAATCATTATCATAATTGATGAACATATCACGCATGACCAAAACTCCTTTTTTATTAGACTAAACTCAAATAATTTAGCATATTTTTAAGATAAATCAAAGTATAAAAAAATAGGACTTTATTATAGTCCTATTTTAATTATCAATATTTTATCGTTATTTTGTCATTCCATTAACGAATGAAATGGTTTGATCAATATATTCGCCTAATTGGTCAATAAATGGTCCTAAATCAACACCTGCTGCTTTACAGCCTTCTTTAACAGCACTGATAACAGCTTCTTTCTTAGCTGCACCTTTTAAAGTTGACTTTTCAACATCTTTCATTGCAGCATCAGCAATTTCCATGATAAGAGCCCAGATTTCTTTAGCGGATTTTTCTTTTGTAGCTTTGATGAAGTTCTTAATTGCAAAAAATGCACCAATGCCAGTACCGATTAATCCAACTAAACCAGTAATTAAAGCGATTAACCCATTAACTGTTGTAATCCAATCCATAATTTACTCCTTTACAAGTTTTTAATTGATATTATTATCAATTTGCTATTTAATTTAGCAAATAATTAAGCAACTGACTCAACTGTTTCAGTAACCAAATGTTTAATAATTTGTGAATTTAACTGATTTAATTTAGAGTAGTTAGAAATAATAGATGAATAATTTAAATCTAAGATACTATCCTTTTCATTAGTTGTTAAATATGAAACCATTTCAACACGAGCATTTAATAGCTCAGAATTTAAATCTTTTAATTCAAGATAATTATATGTTTCTTCTGATGGCAAATTAAATGTTATAAAAGCAGTTTTAATTTCTGGTGTATTTGCATTATTATTAGTAAAAACAAAATAAATTGTACCATGCTTATCAATCACAATTCCACGTTCAGTTAAAGCATATGATCTATTAGTTTTACTTGAAGTAACTACTAAATCTCCATTGCCTCTAATTTTAATATTAAGCTTGTTTAAGCAATTAAGTAAAAACAAAAACTTTATTATAAAATTACAACGGCCAGCTTCTTGTTGTGATACTTTACCATATAACTTTGCAAAAGCCAAAATTTGGTTTTCAATTGACATGCTTGGACAAATAATATCTAAGTACTCTTTTGCACAAGATATTGAAGAATGCTGTGAAATATCAGATAAATGTTCAATAAAAGAAACATTAGAAAGTGGTGCATTTAATAAATATTCAAATGATTTATTTCCATCTAATTCTTCATAAGTTGCAAGCATATTAAAAATACCTCGCATAATTTAGCAATAAAAAAAGAATACCTAATTTTTAGATACTCTTTTAAATAGGATTCCATGGAAACAGCTATCTTCTGTTCCGTATCCTATCATTTCATTACTAACTTTATGTGCAAATGGGTTTAATTCTGGGTGTTCTTTATTAAAATATTTTTTACAACCTGTGCAAATCCAGTCAAAATTTTTATAACTTAATCTATCTAATACTGCAACTGATGTAAACATATAACCATCATAATCATCTGGAATATCTATAATAGATTTAATTTTAAGTGGCTTTGTTCCATCTTTCATTGTCATATAAGGCATTGTTTTATATGATGAATTGTCATATTTTCGTCCTGTTGCTATGACAGTTTTATCTAGCTCATCTTGTGCATCTGGCCAGCTAACAATCCAGTCAACTGCAACTTTCTTACCTTTACCACCAGTTGGATTATTGAAATTCATAGCAAGATGACGACCATAACCTAAATAGGCTCTACGCTCCATAAGAGGAATTGCTACACAAGGTGCAACTCTATTCATAAATGGAGCAATTAAGATAAATTCAATGTTCGGATTTTCTTCAATGACAGCTTCAGTGAAAGAGCTATATAAACTAAATGGCGGATTTGTAATAACCATATCATACTTACTATAATCAACATCATCAAAGCTTATTCCTAGCCTTGTTTTAATATCATACCCAGAGGCCGTAATTGATTTGATGCCAGCCTCTTTTCCAACTGCCCATAAATAATTAACAAAATTAACTACTTCCTGATTAGCTAAAATTTCACGGATTTTGCTTTTTGATACTTCTGTTTTTATATTATCATCAATAGGAAATGCATCAAATAAAGATACATATTCTACCTTTGATTTTTTATGTACTGAATTAATAAAAAATTTACCAGCCTCAAAGTCAATTGTAATAGAAGAAACTGTTGGTGTTGGCTTAAAATCACAAGGACATATTATTCTTTTACCTTTTAATTTATGAAGCCAATGTGATAACTCTGTTACAATATCAACAAAAGAGGTATAAAATTCGTCATCAGCTTTTAATTTTGCTAAATCTAAATTTTTCTTGTCACTCATACTTACCTCCTAAGCATCATATTTAACTGGGCCATCTTTTCTAAAACCATCTTCATCATAGTCAGCATCAAAGCCATCTGTTTCTTCATCCTCTAAGTAGCCATCAAGCTTAAAATCATTAACTCCAATACCTGTTTCAAATGTTATTTTATTTAAATACTCCTCAAATTGATCTGCATTCAAAATTTCACCATCAATATTTACAGTATCATTATCTAATAAAATAATTTCACTACCTAAAGTTTTTCCAAATTCATATAAGAATACTTTAAATCTAATAAAGTCTGCTTTTTCTAATATTTCTTTTTCCTCATCGGTAAAAACATATGATAATTTCTTTTTCTTCATCTAATATAAACTCCTTTTTGCCGATAAATTTATACTCATTATATTATACAATAATAATATAAAAAATAAAAAAATGCCTACAAAAAGGCATTATTTTTAATATTATTTTTTTAATTAAAGTATTCTGTATTCACCACGGTAATCTTCAAGGACCATTACAACAACATCTTCTGGGAAGCATCCGAGTTCATCTGCAACAAATGTCACTAAACCTGTATCACTCCACTCATCAGTATATGCTGTAAATGTATTAGCTTCACTTCAATCTGGTTCAGTTTCATATCTATCTTCTGTTATTGCAAACTCTGTGCCAGTTGCAAAAAATACAGCCTCAATATAATCTACATTTAAACCTGCTGGGCAAATATAATCCATCCAATCACTTTGACTATTTCCACGAATTGTGCCAGTAACAAATCTTTTACCATATTTAAGTGATAATGCTTCGGCAAGTACTTCATTTTCATCCTGTGAACGACATGTACTATATTCTTCTGCCAATGCTACAATCTTCGGAATATAAATTTTAGGTACTTCATTTCTATTCGGCATATGAAAATAATAATTAACTATTTCATAATCTGATTCTGCATCAGGATCACCATTATCACGATTATCAATATCATAGTAAATATCTTCAAGAGCTTTAGCAATATCCTTGCGTAAATCTTCATTGATATCCCTATAATCGCGATTGCCACCAAACCAAGCTAAATCATTTTCGGCATCCTGCTCACTATAATAAACTTCGTAATTAAAAAATTCTGGGTCTAACTGTCTAGCCCAATATTTGCCTTTTCCAGCTGCCTCAGTTAGTGGAAAAATCTTGGCATTAAAAATATTAGACAAATTATCATATACTCTATTAAAATCAATATTTTCTAATAGTTCCTTCATTTCAGTACCTCAACATATAATTTAGCAAAATAAAAGGAAGTAGCTTATTTTATATACTTCCTTTTTATAATACTTTTACATAGAAGCTATCAACCTCTAAATAGCCTCTATTAACATTATCAATATAATAATTTCCGTCTACAGCAACTACATGCCCGCCTAAACTTGACCAACAAATAAATACAGCATTTTCTGGAAAGCCCATTTTTTTAATCACTGTATCAAAGTTAATTAGCTCAATAGGCTCAATTTTATAATACTCAAAACCATATCTTATTAGTAGCTCATTTACTACCATACCATCATTAAATAGAAATTCAGTGCTATAAACTTTACCTATTTCCTCAGCTAATTCTTCTTGTTGCTTATGGACTGTTTCCCACGGTAATTTTAAGCAATAACAAATAGCTCTTGTTGAACAGTCATTTGAATGCTCATTATTTGGGTTTAAGTTTAATTCTTTATATTCTAACATTATTTGCTTTCTTTTCCAAAAAATGCTTTAATAGAATTATACTCATGCTCATTATAAACAGCATCTTCAGCTTTTCCACCAATATCTGTGTAGGTTGCTACATATTCTTCAAATGTTTTGGCTTGTAGTATAAATCCAATTTCTTCAGGATCTCTTTTAACTAAATCCCAAATATATGCTTCTTCATCAAACTTAACTAGAATTTCTTCTTGATTATACATATCTTTAAGAGCTTGAATTAATCCATCATCTTCAACATAGTATAAAGCTGGGCCTTCTAAAACATTACCAATAAGCTGGCCTAATCTCAAGTCTGGATACTTGTGCCAAATATTACTAATTTCTTGTAAAACTACGTCAATTCTTTTAGGGTCTCTCATTTTATATGCTCCTATTCTGTCCAACATTTTGTATGAATTTCTGGATTAAAGTTTTCTGAAATATAATCACGGGCTTCTTGGCGCTTATTAAATCTGACTTTCATTATTCTTCTGCCATTAGGACTATGCTTTTCTGGCTTGAATTCTAAACATGCATAATACATATTTTACTTACTCCTTTACAATATAGTTAAATGTTTGTATTGTTAAGCCTGTTTCTTCCTGTAAAACAGCCTTTATTTTTTCTTCTGTATCTATTAAATTATCCAACCAATTATTAGATAGACTAACATCTACTTCTAAACTTTTTGGTGCAGTTTCATTATTATAAAAATTAATATATCCATTTTCTGCAAAGCCTTGTAATGCATTAGGCCCAGAAATACTTATAATAGCTTCTTTGCCTTGGTACTTAATATTATAACAATAAACCTTCATACTATATTATACAATAAAAAGAAGCCATATTTCAGACTTCTTTTAGTTATTTTTATTAGTAATATAATGCAAATCAACCATTACCACCACGGCCACCTTTATAATCACCAAAGCCGCCGCCACCGCCTCCAGCGCCATATCCTGGGGCATCTTGACCTGTTCCGCCTCCAGCACCGCCTTGGCCAATAAATGATGATGCTCCTCCGCCACCGCCACTAGCGGCTCCGCCACTTGGGCTAGCAAAATTTACATATGTTCAGGTTAATGACTTATGTTTAATTTCATCAGCAAAACTAGTATAAGTTGTAACAGTCCCCCTACTGCCACCTTGCTGCCCATAAGTTAGTGGATTACTAGGATAACCACCATTACCACCAGATGCTCCATTATAGCAAGAATCATTATATGTAAATGTACCATCGCTACCAACACGTTTACTTGGCAAATGTCATCAATAGCCATTTTCACCATTTGGTGTTGAATAGCTTCCACCACTACCACCAGCAGCACCGCCACCAGCCTTAACTAAAACTGTTCCATTATTAAGTTGTATATAAGAATCTCCACCCGATTTTGGGCTTCACCCACCTGCACCACCTTCACCAACAACTATTGTATATGCTTCACCAGGATTAGTAGAAATAACAACAACACAAAAAGCTCCAGCGCCACCGCCATTACCTGGATAAGAATCATATGTATCCTTTTCACCATAAGCGCCTCCACCACCGGCACCCTGAAGCATTAATATCATTCTTTTTGGAACAACGCCATCCCTAAATCTATTTGCTGTAATTTTTGTATCAATGCCTGTATAGTTAGCATGTATATTTATATATGAAGAATCAGATGCTACAGTTAGCAAATATACATCATTACGACCTGTGCTATATCAAGCGCCTGAACCAGAACTTGTATCCTCACCTACAAATGTTGGTATATAACCTTTTTTTATAAATCTTCCATTATTTGCATCTGGTGAATAGCTATAACCATAATTTGAAAGATTATCGTATTGCTCCCAGCCATTTGAAGTGCATGGTGCTACAGCTTGTATTGCTGGAGAATATCCAGAATATGTTACTTTTGGATACCAATATGTGCTTGAATTAATTAATAAGTCTGCTATATCCTTAGTTTGATTATTTTGTATATATTTAAAATTACTCATATAAATACCCTGTATAATTTAGCAGTTTAAATGATAAAATAAAGAGGCATAGTTTTTAATTTCTATACCTCTTTTTATTACAACTTCCTTTTTCTAAATTAGCTTCAAATCTATCTAAACAATACGGCTTCCAATCTTTATCAAAATCTGCAGTATTTGCATATATATAATCAAAGCACCATTTAATAAACTCAATTGATTCAGCTTTATTATTAAATTCATCGTCAGGGCTATCATAAAAATGCCAATCAAGCTCATCTGTAATACATTCTTCACAAATCTGTTTAAGTGTATAAATAGCATATTCTTTATCTACTTTATACATTTGTGGAATTATTCTTTTAACTTTATCGTACGCCCCAGAAGGCATTAAATGGTTATTTCTTGTATAGCCATATCTGCACTCACTTATAAGCATTTGATATACATCTTTTAGCTCTAATTCTATTTTCTTTGATGCATCCATTACTGCTTGTCCTCCCTTTGCAATTTTATTAATTCATCTATATCATCTACTAAAGCTTCTTCCAAATGTAGTAGTTCATGAAATTCGTCCACTGTTAATTTTGAACGTCTGCTTGATAAATTAAAGTATCTAATTAATCTTTCTTTTGGGGTCATAATATCCATAATATTATACAATAAAATAAAAAAGATATACCTTATTTTTGTATACCTTTTTTAACAATTTTTATTATTTTAAGATTGTTCAGATGGCTTGAATTATATATTTACCTAATGATATTTGTTGTTCTTTAGTTAATGAACTTAAGTCAATTTCATCAAATCAAACTAAGTCATCTTCTACTTGAACATCTGGAAAGATAGCCATTACAATATCTACATAATGAAGTGGCACCATAAATATATCTGAATCAACTGCAAAGAAAGCTTCATAACCGTCATCTTCTAAACCAAGCTTTGCATAATTAACATTAATACCACGATTGTTATAAATAATATCAGCACAAGTATCACACATTCTAGCTATAACTTGGTGGTTCCAATTTTTCCTGATTAAATTAAATATAACTCGTCATAACTCTTGACTATGCTTTACTTCCTCCCAAATCTTACCACAGACAAAATCTTTTAAACTTGCTCTTGCAGCAGCTGGCATATTATCTAAATTAAGCACTAGACTATCTGACTTAATACCTGTTTTTATTTCTAAGCTAGCATAAGTAATAGAGCATAATAAAACATCAGTATCATTTATTGCAACATAAGCTGTAAGTTGACTTCATGAAACACTATCACGAATATCTTTTAATTCTAGCTTAATATTAAACTTTTTTGCAATATTTTCTTGCACATATTCAGCACACTCTGCAAAAAAATCATGCATTTCATAATCATTTCAAACAATATTACTAATCATTTTTCCTACCAGTCAAGTGAGCCGTCATCTTTACCTTTTTCTTTATCTTTAAGCTCTTTTTCTTTTTTCATAATAGCTTCTGGGCCGATACACATACTAATTAAATGCTTATTAAACTCTACTTCTTTATCTAATAAAATAGTTGGATGAGTTTCTTGATATTTTTTCCACCACTTTAAAATTCTTTTTTGACTTTTATAATTATATTTGTGGAATTCATCATTTTTAAATAAATCATATAGCCACATTTCATCTTTAAATTGAAGCTCAAAATAAGTGATTTTCTTTTCATACTCATGTAAATCTTTAACATGACTTATCTTCGCAACCCTAATTGCAGATATAAATGTAAATACTGCTGATGCAATTGATACAACTAATGCCCCTATTGCTAATCCTGTTTGCCAATCCATAAATTATTTCCCTTCATTTAAATCATTATATATTTCTGTGAGGCTACCAACACCTTCTAAAATCTTATTAGTGGCCTTTTCTTCAGGTGTTAATGCTCTAGCCCAATAGACATCATATTCTGGGTGAGCTTGTTTGACTTCTTTTTCTGCCTCTAGCTCAGAATTTGCTTTAGATAAGATGTAGAAACAGAATTCATAACCAGCCTCACACCAAACTGCATAATTATAGTCTGAAATTAAATCTTCTTCTAATTCTTCATGTTCTTCAGTTTCTTCTGAACCAGCATCTTCCATAGAGGCTTCAATTTTAGCTTCTCTTTCTTTATCTTCTTTTTCAAGTTCTGGGTGTTCATCATAAAGTTCTTCAGCCTGTTCTGTGTGCCAATCAGAGTATTCATCCCATTCATCTTTATTGATATTACAATTTCTTTCTTCTTGATGATCTGCTTCATAGATTGTTTGGAATAAATAGATATTCATTAAAGTTAATAGGTTTTTGCGGACTTTTCAGTCTTTAGCTTCTTCAATTTGAGCTTTAATTTCCTCTAATTTTTCCTTAGCTTCAAAAGGCTCAACAACAATTAAGTCTTCATTTAGACTTTCTTTAACTTCATCTCTATCAATGTAAAGTAAAACTTCAGCAGTTCAAACATCATCAGCAATATCAGTATTAGCTTTATAAATAATAGCATGTAAATTTAATTTATCTTCAAATTCTTTAAATAAATCTGAGATATCACTTAAATAATCTTTTCAGTCCCCTGAACCATTTAAGCCACCTGAAAGTAAGAAAGTAATAACAGGTTTACCTTTTTCAATATCTTCATCTGACAAATCATTATAGGTAAAAACACCAAAATCAATTACATCATGATGCCCATTTTCATCTTCGCCAAAAGTTTCAACAAATCCATCATAGCCATTATCATATTCTAAGATGCTCATTTTGGATTTATCTTCACTAAAGAAACTTTTAACAATTTTTCTAACTTTTTCTTCTAAGTTTTCTTCTTTAGCTTCTACCAAAGTCTCTTCTACTGGTTCTTCAACCGCGGCTTCATCTTCGGGAATACCTGGCTTAGTTATCATTAACATTTTTTCGCCTTCAACTTTTTCTTCTGGTGTTTGAAGGTCAGTTCTTTTTTCTTTATATACTCTTTCAAAGTCGGCGTCTAAAAATTCACCTGTTTGTAAATAATATAACTCGCCAGCTCTTTGCCAAACATATTCCCTTGGTTCAGTGTCAAGATGTAATCCGCCCCTTGGTTCTTTGCCTTCTTTATAAGCATTAATAACTTCTTCCCAGGTTAAATCTTCTGGAATATTTTCAATTTGGTATTCACAAGGCTTTTCAGCAGCAAGCCAATCTTTGACTTTTGCTTTCATAACTTCGTTTGTTTCAAAATATTCTACAGTTGTTTCATTATGTTCTTTTGGCCAAAGCTCTTCAGTTAAACTTTCAACACATTTTTTATTTTTACGTTGAATATAAGCTGGACCACAAGCAGTATCAACTAAAACAGAATCACTTAAATCAACAATTTGAACTTTATTTCCATTTGCATCCCTATAACCTAAATCAATTGGCTTGCTTGTAACATTATATTTAAAATTACGAGTATCAACTACAGTTTTAATGTTAGTTTGATTTACATTATGAATAAAATTTAAAGCTTGTGGCAAGCTATCAAATAATGGCTCATCCCACCAGTCATGACTTGGTGCTAATTGTGAACCACCAACTGTAATAGCATAAGTATTACCAACTTTTTTGCTAACATATAAATGACGTCTTACTGGATAACTATAGCCATCATCATAAACAACTAGTCTACAGAAGTTTTTACTTGGATCAACCCCCATATTTGTTACACCAGCATTAGCAGCTTTTGTACCGCTACTTTGTTGGGTTGGTTGTTGTGTTTGGCTAGTATCTTCTTCATCTTCAAGAGGCTCACCAAAAATAGCATGTTTAACCTCAACAAGTCTATCTGTAATTGCTTTATCATGAGTACATTCTTTAATAAGCCTTTTTAGTTCATCTAAAGAAATGTTAAGTTCATTTAGCATAAACTCTTTTAATAAAGCAATAACATGATCAAATTTTAAAACAATAGCAATTAAAAGCCAAGAAAGTGCTTTTCTTTTTTTGAATAAATCATTTGGGCCACTTTCAAGAGCAACTAATACAATCTTATCATAGCCTTTTTTAACATTTTCATAAATAATACGAGCATTTTCTATATTAATATCCATTGGTTCAAAAAATTCTTCACCATTATGAATACTTGGATCTAATGTAAGTCTAACATCTTCAGTTAAACCATCAGCGCCAATATTAACATGACCAATTTTATAAACCATATCATAAGAAACTTCTGAAACAGATGGGAAAACCATATTTTCAGCTTTTGTCATTATTTTAACTCTGCCATCAGCAAAAACTTCATCAGTTAAATCTTCTAATACAATATAATCAGTATTAGGATCTTCACCAACGTCTAATCATTTTGGCTCTATTCTTACTACATCACCTGGTTTAAATTTTGTCATAGCTACTTTTCCTTTTCTTTAAACTCGAACTATCAAATAATTTAGCAAATATAAGCTGAAAAATAAAAAGCCTACCCTATAAAAGATAGACTTTTTGCTTGTTAGTACTTTTCTAATTAAATAAGTGAGTAGATATCAATTCCAAAACATGGATAGCCATTATAGCAGTAAGCAATGATATCAATAAAAATTGATGAATCTTCATTAAGTAAATAGGCTTCAAGAGCTGTTGAACCATCTTCATCACCCCAGAAATCATGCTCTTTCTTTTCTTCATCTGCCATTTCTAAAGTTACAATACCATCATAAAACCAATAGTCATAAACAACTAAATATTCTGGACAGTATGAAGCAACAAAGCTAGCAATACTTAAAAGAGTGTTTTCATCTGCATTGTCTGGGTAAGCTTCAGCATCAGCAGAACTTGCTGCACGATAGAATCCAGCGAAGTATTCACCAGCATCTTCAGTAAATGATACACCAAATGATGATTCAATATCCGCAACAATTTCTTCAATAGAATGTGCTACAATACTGATAATAAATGATGCTTCTTTTCCCTCAAATGAGACAGTAATAGCTTGTTCTTCTGCAACTGCTGATGAATCAAAACCACTAAATGATGCTTCAGATGAAACATCTTGATCTTCACCCTTATCAAAGTGTGCAGTAACAACGATACCTTCTGAGCTAAATTCTTCACCAACTTTATATACAACTTTAAATTCACCACTAACAGAAATAGAAACTAAAACTGGATCTGTCTCTGGTTCGCTTGGTTCAGATGGTTCACTTGGTTCAGATGGCTCTGATGGTTGTGATGGTTCAGAAGGTTGTTCTTCTGATGATGGTGCTTCTTCTGATGGTTGAACTTCTGAGGTTGGTTCTTCTGATTTATGAAATTTACTAGTAATATCTGACAAACTACAACCTGTTAGTCCTGCCGCAGCGAAGAGTACTAACAATGATTTTAAAAACTTTTTCATAAGTTTCGCCTTTCTATCCTTACCGCAGTAAAGAAAAAACAATTCAGTTTTTCGTGGCAATCCCACAAGTAATGCCTTAGGCGGACAGGCCTAATACTAATGTCTAAACTCAGCATACTCGCATGTCGCAACATGGAAATATTGTTTAATTTAGCATAAAATAAAAAGCACTTTTTAGAAAAGTGCTTTAATTATAAGATTTTTAACTATTAATTATTAGGAACAATAATACTAACAGCATCATCACCAGCAACAACTTGTGGGAGCTCGCCATTCCATTGTTCAAGGTATTCAAGATATTTAATGTAATCTTCTACAATAGATTTAAACATTTCTTCTGTATGAATTGCATCAAATATAATTTCATAACCAGTTTCTGTTTCATTAACTGTAAAACCAACGGTCCTTGCTAACTCAACAATACGAGCAACAGTAGCTTTAGCAGCAGCATCAGCTGCAATTTTAACAACCGCTGCATCTGCATTTGCTTCAATAATTTTCTTTTCAGCTTCAATTTCAGCAACAGTTTTTTCTGCCTCAGCTTTAATTTTAGCAACTTCTGCTTCTGCAGCTGCTTTTGTTTCTGCTGCAATCTTATTTTGTTCTTCAATAACTTTATTTTCAACAGACTTTTCAAACTCATCTGTGAAATCAATATTAGTTAAAACAACATCTTGAACAATAACATAATAATCATCACCAATAGCAGCTCTAACTACTTCTGAAACTTTATTAGAAACGTCAGCTCTGTGTCTAATAATATTTTCACCTGTCATTGCAAAATCATTTATTGGGTAAAGGCCTGTTTCTGGATCTTTATCATAAAAATGCTCTGCAGACATAACAGCTTTTGTTTTTTCGATAGTTTGTGTTTCAATACGTGCTTGTAAAGATTCAATAGTTACATATTTACCAGCAATACCTTCTGTTTGAATAATATTTCCTTTATCATCTTTTACAATAAGTTTATCTAATTGAATTTGGTATTGAAGATAAACTTCAAGGTCCATTGTTTGAGCATCATGTGAATATGCTGCTGTATTAATCTTGACTTGTTGAACTGTTGCATCATAGGTTTCATATTTTCTGGTGACATAGAAATCAAAGTATGTACCAGGAGTACGAATATCAACAATTTTACCAACTTCTTTAACGACAGAATAAGTACCAGCTTCAACTTGATGGAATGAACCAGGAATTGTAATAACTAAACCAAGCATAGCAACAGAAGTAATAATAGCAGCAAGTAATCCACCTTTTCTAACTGGGTGAGCCGCTTTATAATCTTTAATTGCTAATTCACATTGTGCTTGTGCTTGTGCTTTTTCTTCTTTTGACATTCCCCAGGAGTTATGTTCATATTTAGATTTAATATTTCTAATATCATCTACGGCATCAACATTTTTTCTATAAACTTTGACGCCAAAGAAAATAGCTAATCCAATAGCTCCAAATAAAAGAATGAAGAATAATACAAATAATAGTGCTCTAATCATTTTTTAATTTTTCCTTTCAATACTCTTACTATAATATACAATAGAAAAACAGTAGTTTTAGTCCTCTTTATCAAAATATGGGCCATCTTTTTCGGCTACTTCCCAAATATCATTCCAGTTTTCGTCATGCATTCTTTTGCCATTTTCATCACGTTTGACTGCCCATGTTTTAGAATGAATAACTTTATTAGTTTTTTTATCTAAAGTCATAAATTGATGACTAATACCAAAACTTAGCCTACTATTTCTCCAAGCATAAATATGGTCTGGATCATACTCATCTTGCCACTCTAAATAACCATCTTCAACACTAATACCATTATCTTCAAAATACTTAAAAACTTTTTCTAAGCCTTCTTGAACATCAGTGGCAGAGCAATATCTAATATCGTCTCTAATACCAATTAAAATATGGTTAACATTATCAACTGAGCATTCTTCATCAATATAGAAATACTTACGTAAATCTTCATAAGTATAATTACTCCAATAATGTTCATGCTTATACATTCTTGTAATAGCATCTTGATAAGCTTTATATTCACAAGGCATCCAGAAGCCGCTTGAAGAAGAGCTGCTGTCATAAACTTTTTGGTCCACTGAATATCTAAAGCCTAATTCACCTTGTGGCATAAGTTTAAAGGCCTCTTCAATATACTTTCTAGCACGTGGTAAAGAATAAATATAAGCTCTAAAATCAATACTCTTATGCTCTTTTCTATTCTTTCTATCTTTTCCATGCCAAGTATATGTAGTAGCAGGGAGTGGCATAGAAAGTTTAAATTGTTCTTCTGGGTATGGAAAATAGTAAAGCTTTCTTTCTTCCCATCTATACTTATCATGAGCTTCTTCAAAAGCTTCATCAGTTTCAAAGTCTTCTCTTTTTGGCTCAACTAAAGATTTAGGCATTTTCTTCATTTCGTATGGGGTGCTGACTAATTCAAGTCCACCTCTAATATGTGTCCATTGGCTCATAAACAAATTACCTCAATATATTATACAACGCTCTACCACCAGGTTTTGAAAGGATATTTAACTTCAGAAATCCCAGCAGTATATTTTTTATTATTATTTTCTTTTAAGTTTCCCCAGGCAAGATTACATAAACGATTATCATAAGTATTGCCATTTAAGTGAGTAATAGCATATCTTCCTTCTGGGTCAATTATTTCATTATGGTCAAGAAGAATAGAATTAAGTAAAATAGTCCTTCTTCCACATTTAATACTTCTATCAGTTACGGTCGTTTTAGGATAATTAGTTCGCCTTACATTAGAAGAAATACCCCAGGCATAATCTTTTAGCATATGAACAGCCCCATCCTTAGTAGTAAATGAAGCAGCTTTGGCAAGAGTTAAGTCTAAAACAATAACACCATATTTAAGATAAGAAGGAACTAAGAATAATAAGTTTTGCTCTGTATCCTCAATATAATAATTCTTCCACTTATAATCTGGCCTATGAAAAGAAGATAAGTCAATATTTAATTCATTTGCATTTTTAAGCGTTAAATCTACTTTTGGCATATAATTAATCCTTTACATATTTCTTATAGTTATAGCCTAAAAAGATACTTCTAATCTTATTCTTATCTTCGGGGCTTAACTTATTAATTCTTGAAACAATTTCTTCCATAGCATTCCAACCGCTGCCAGTATCCATAATAACAGCATTACCAACTAAGACGTCAGAAGTGGCAGCGTAATATTTATTGATTATTTTATGTTGGACAGGAGTAAAAGTAACAGGTTCATTATCATAGTCATATTTCTTTTTATCGACAAGAATAAGAACTTCATCAATTCCCTGGTCGTTAGAAGAATGGATAGTATTAACTCTTTCTACATAATAGTCAGTTAATATATGCTGCTTAACAGTTCCATATTTAACAACAAAATCTTCAGAGCTATTACAAGAATATTGATGCAGTCAGCCATTATCATCATGCTCTTCATCTACATCAAACATAAATGTAAACACACAGCCAATAGCCACATCATCCATATAGTCTTTTAAAAGTTTTAGTTTTTCCATAATTATTCTACCTTCCATTCCTCAACAAAAAGATAATCTAAAGCATAGCATTCATCTTCATGCTCTTTAATATATTTTTCAGCTTTATCCTTACTAATAAAAACTGCTTCTACATGATCAGTTTCAACTTCATAGTCATTATCATCGTCATCCCAATCATCTGAGTTCGTATAAATAATTTCTGTCGCTCTATGAATAACAATATATACTTCCATACTAAATTTCCTCTATAATAACTTTCTTTCTTCTAAACGCCATGTAAATATCCCTAAAGAAAATTGCATTCCATTCCATAATAATACCTTCACGCTTTAAATGATGATATAGATATAAGCCTGCATTATAAGGACTAGCTATCCAATTCCATCTTCTAACTAAGTCATATTCTTTTTTATTTACATATAAAGTTCCATCTTCTAATCGCATATATAAAAGCTCCTTAATATATTATACAGTAAAAGCCATAAAATCTTGCTATTCATTTTGCTACTCACTTTATACGTATACATACATGCGTGCAGGCGCGGGCGCGTATGAAAAAGGGGCTCTCTCTTGCTCAGTCAGTGAGGCGTAGAAAAGTACCCCCCTGCTCCAAAAATATGGGTTTTTTCACTAGTCCAGTATAGGCCTTTTTTAGCTTATATATGCCAGATCTATAGCCTATCTTCTACTTTTAAAGCCTATATATACTACTAAAATATAGACATAGGTGTTTATATATGCCCATCTATGCTTTAAAACGGGTAATAAAAAAGAACATATACATTTCTATATATGCTCTTTATTCTTTTATTTTATTCTTTATTCTATTCCACAAGTCTTCTATTACAACTGTTCACTACTCTATATACTTCTGCATTTATATCCCAGCTGATCGTACGAACTAGCTGTAAATAGTTCTCGACATCTTCTGCAGTAGTATATCCAAGTTCGAAGTTTAAGTTAGCTGGATATTTTGCCATAACTTTAACTCTATTTTCTTTTATGTTAGAGTAGACCATAACGCCGCCGCCAACACGAGTTTCATCACTAAAGCTTTTAAAATATAATATGCTATCTGAATCGTCTGACTTTATTCTTCTGTATCCTGACTCTTTTAAAAAATTAATTAACCAACTATTTTCTTTTTCTAAACTTAACATTCTATCTTCGCTCCTTTACATAATATATTTTTAAATCATTCTTACTAAACTATTCATCGGCACAACATCTGGATCCATGTAAGCTACCGCTTTTAAATTTGTAACTGTGCTTAGTGTATCTTCTTCTTTAATTTTATAATCCAGACCAAGTACCTTACCGACTGCTGTAGCATCAACGCTTGCTAACATCTTTCCACTATAAGTATAAACAACAGGAATTAGATTCGATCTGCGTAATTCATGTGTGTCAATGTATTCTTCTATTTCTTCAGTTGACTTGTTGATGAATGTTGGTAAGTCTGTACATCCTAACAAGTTCACTAAATCTTGGTCATATACTTTATTGATAATCATGATCATAACATCTACCTCTACTTTATCTTTTTAAAACCAACAGAGTCAACGTAATATGTAGCATCGTCAAACTCTATAATATCGCTCACTGACATAGACCTACCTTCAAAGTCACCTGGATGATCCATATTAAACATCACCCAAAGTCTATCTAGTGTTTGTTCATCATCTTCAAATTCATCTACATCAATGTGCGCATCGTAAACAACATCATAATCTTCTAGTGAAAAGTTGTTATCCAATGCTCGGCTGTAACTGCGCCAGATGTATGGTGTCTGTAAGTCTCTTAACTGTAAAATCTTATAATGCTTTTCCATAAGCAATACTACCTCGTTTTTAAATCTATTATATTATACAACAACGACTATTTTATTTTATATTGGTGTAATAAAAAAAGAAGATTATTTTTCTATGTACGTTCCGTGATCAGGATTTATAATAATGAAAGCTTTACTAGTTCAGTGAAATTTACTATGCATCGGATCGATCATTCCACAGATCATGGTAACACAAATGCATGATCACAGTTCTGAATTCATCTGAAAGCTTCCACTAAATTTCACTAAAAGCATATTTAAATTCCTGATCATGTGCAGCTACATCATCATGATGACATATTCTTTGGTGTTTGTAAATAAAAAAGAAGCGATTTATTTTTCGCCTCTTTTAACTTTATTTAATTTATATATTCTACCTGGAATAACATATCTGGTATTACATTCATTACAACATACATCAGTTGGTTCAAACGTTGCTTCTACAATATCACCAGTTTCAGTTTTCCAACAAGCACCTTCAGGATTGTTTTCACCCATAGGACTTTCAATGATACAACCACAAATACAACATCTTTTCATTATTCATTTACCTCCATTGTTTCTTTTGGTCCATCTATAACTCTATCAATTGTGTTTGCCGAACCTTTAATAACTCCAACAATAAACCCAATGACTGCTACAATACCAACTGTTATTACATTCCAAATCATAATAATAGGTGTTAATATAATTGCCAATAATAATCTTAATACTTTGTTCATTTATCTTTTCCTCTTTACATATATATTATAACATTATTTAAAACATTTGTAAATAAGAAAATAAAAAAATAACACAAATTTTTCTTGTGCTATTTTTCAATATAAACTGTAAACTCACCGGTTCTGATCTGCTTTGGGAATGCAGCTTTAAAGTTTTCCAGTGCTTTTTCTGCCGCCAGTTCAGATTCACAGACCTCAATTAGCTGTGGTGTTGAATCTTTTTTCACTAACATTATTCTATACATCGTAAATTTGTAACCTCGTACATGTAATTTAGCACAACAACAGATCGTTACAACATCGTACGATCGGAATAATTCTTCACTAAATTCACTAAAAGCTACGATGTTATAAATCCAATCAGATGTCGATCCGGAAAAATTATGACGAAGTTTGTCAAAAAAGTTTGGTGTTGACATATGTGATCGGATTTACAGCTTTCTAAATTTCACTAGCTCAGTGTGATAATTGATGAATCTGATCAATCATCTGAATCATGTTTTCGTTATAATGTATTCCAACAAAAATGTAAATAATAAAAAAAGATAACGTCAGTTATATTAAACGTTATCTTTCCTTTTGTTTATTTAATTAAACGTTATCACAAATAATAATCTTCAATAATTTGTTTTAATTCCATATAAGGATTATTATTTTTAAACCAAGTTATAGTTTCAACTGCTTCCATATTTGGCTTGAACCCCATAACATTTTCGATTTCAACGGCAACAACACTTTGGCTCATCTTTCTTTACCTCCTTAATTAAAGTAATGAACGTGCTTTGGTGATTTAAGAGTTTTTAATTCTTCAAAGGCTTGATGAATAACAGTCGCTTCTTTAACAAGATAACTTCTATCAAACTCTTGCTCCTTAAATTCAACCATATCTTTTGGTGTCGTTAATGTTGGGTAGATATTGAATGTCATTTCAACTCCCTTACCATGAGTATCTTTAACGACTGTGCAAACTATCTTATTAAATTTGTGCTCTTTTTCAAACACATTAATTCCTTGATATTCGCTCAACTCACGAACTTTATAACCTCTTGCTTTTAATGTTTGATGATAATTACTTAATTTCATATTACTTACCTTCCTTACATTATTATTATAACATATCTATTAAATAATGTAAATAGTTTTTTTAATCAAAACTAAATTCTTGCCACTTAGGTTTTGTGATATAAGGTTTAATGCCCTGATAAATTTTTTCAACAAGTCTTAATATAGTATACTTAGTATTATCTACTTTACCATATAAAGTTCTTAATACATCAGAGTCATCAGGCATTGGGTGTGGGTCAAAATAACTACTAGACAACATTACTCTAATATGTCGAATGGCATCCCAAGTTGCAACACCGATAGGAGGTTGGTCTGGTGTGTATTGAATAGTTAGAATGTAAAAAGTAGATAGTGGGTCCATAGGTCCGTATCCTGGCATAGACTCAATTTGTTGTACATCTAGTTTTAAATGTTTCTTTTCTTGCAAGTACTCTAAAGCTAGTATAACTATTCTATTAACTGTTATTCTTTCTTTATTGTATTGTATTTCTTCGTACGTCATAATTATTCTTTTAAAACTATTACACTCATATAACCCGATTTAAATGCTTTTGGAAAAGCTAATTGTAATTCTGCCGGAATTATAGAAGCATTTAGTTTATCTAAGCCCTTTCTAATCATATCTTTTTTGCCTTGGCGTTTTACGATAATTGTATATGTTTCATCCATTGTAAAATCCTCCTTAGCCTAAAATAATATACTCTTCTGGGTGTTCAATTTCGCCCCACATATCATTACCTGCTACATCCTCTGTAAAATGATAGAAGCATTCATGATAACCATTACCTTCGTCGTCATTTGATAATAGTATCTTTTTATCACCATTACCTAATGCAACTTGTTCTTTACATAATTCTAATAATTCTTTAACTGTAAGTGTATTCATTCCTTCTTACCTTCTTTCTATTTATATTATAGTCTAACTTTTTTAATTTGTAAATAGCTTTTATAAACTTTTTAACAATTCTAAATCATTGTCATGGAAGTTTAAACCAATTGTATATTCAATAGTTCCATCATCTTTATCTTTTAAATAAAGTCTATGAAAACCATATTGGTCTAATTCAGTTTTTAATTCCCAATTAAACCATTTAATAAAGTAGTTTTGCCAACCATCTTCAACACAAGCATCTAAGACTTTGGCAGTAACATAGTACTTTTCAAATAAGAACTCTTTTTGTTTTTTATTTAGTTTCATATAATTAGTCCTCCAACCAAAAAGTATCTTTTTGTTTATTCATGGCACAATCATAAGCTTGCTCGAATGTGTCATAGTAGATTTCATCGCTCCCAACAAATACTGTATAACCACCATTTCCATAAAGCATTTTATCGCCAGTTAGTTCGTACATCTTTTGAAAGTCTGTGATAGAAGTTCCATTAACGTTTATAATTGCACCCATTAAATTAACTTCTTCAACATCATAAGTTTTTCCATTATTTACATACTTCATAATTTTTATTACCTTCTTTCTTCCTATTAATATTATAACATATGTGCACAAAAATGTAAACAGGTTTTTGGAATAAACTTCATGTACATCCAGGGGGGGTGACATCCTATAAGTTTTTATACTAGTGTCTAGTGAAATTTGCTGTAGCTGTCACACCGATGTACAGGCTGTGCAGGCATTTAACAAAAACTTACAAGCATTCGCACAGCAGTCGCATGCGCAGATCCCGTACGATGCAGGCAAATTCCACTAAGCTCAGTGAAAATAAAAAATCCGGAACAGATCTGTGACCAAATTTTTAGTTCCGATGTTTTTTATAAAATAAAAAAAGAGGTTTTTACAAACCCCTTTATAATAAATCTTTAACTAATTTTAATTCTTCGCCTTTGTATTCAAACACATACCAGTCATTATCTTGGAAGATATAACCATATTCACCCCAACTGTCCTCGGTACGTTCTTGATATTCTTTTAAGTTATTGTCTATACTTGCTGGAACATCTTCACCTCTTGACTTATAAGTATCACACATATCATCAGGGTGTAATTCTTTATACTTTCCAAACCAGTCATCACATAGTCCAGGTGTTTCCCAAGCGTTTGGATTATCAATAGGTTCATTTCCTAAAGAACTCATATCACCAAGTTCCATAAGTTTCCTAATCTTATCTTCGTTGGTGTAATGATTTACCAGAGTATCACCCACACAATCTGGATAACCATCGTGGTGGCAATAGATTGATGTAATAGTATTATCTTTGTTTTTAATTCCAATTCTGCATCTTGTTGACATATTTATTATTCCTCTTTTCTACATATATTATAACGCAAAATAAAAAGATTGTAAACAACTTTTACAATCTTTTTTGTTTTTAATTATCTTGCTAATGTTGCTTGTGCTCTACGGACAGAGTTTCTACAGAAGAAGTATAATTGTTTCTTTGAGTCAATTTCATCAACTGTATTTTTGAACCATTGTAATTTGGTAAGTTGATTGACTGGGTAAGAGTATCTAGCTTCTTTAACATAACTCTTAACAATTCTTTTCATTGCTTCTAATTCAACATTGTTATTTTTTGACATTGAATAGATTTTACCTAACTTTGGTTGTAAATAGAATGTGTAGGCGTTTTTGACTTGATTAACTGTTTTTTGCATTTTTGATAAGCTCCTTATAATTAATATTTGTAAGTTCTTTATTCATCTTACATATATATTATAATATGTTTTTTGTTGTTTGTAAATAGTTTTTTTATAATTTTTTAATTTTTTATTTCTGCTGGAATATAACCAACTTCAGATTTTAAAAATAGTTTGCCATCTACTTCCACTAAATCGCCTCTTTCAAAAGCATGATCGTACATGTGGTGCTTCATAAATATTTCTAAGTCTACAATACCCAACACCTTCTTAATATCAGACATTATAGTTTCTGCACCACATAAAATTCTACTTTCGAAATCTAAATCTTCTTCACGTGGCTCATGATAATCAGATGCTTGAACTCGCACTAAATCAGTTTCCTTAGTTAATGATTCTAGCAGCTGCGTTGGATCATGATCAGCTTTTCTGTTATAAACTTTCACTATCATACTATTCACTCCCATTATTATCAGATGTATCGATGTAGAAGAATTTAATTTCCTCATCGGTTAAAGTTTTCATTTCTTTTAGTGTAATATTTAAAGCATACACCTTTCGGATCGATGCAGCTGCGATCCGGATCATAATTGCAATTCCCACTGAAGTAAGTATTGACATTAGAATTTTATTGCCCAACGATGAGTCGGCTGTGCAGATCAATGCAATTGTAGCTATTAATATTCCTAGTATAGTGAGTTCTAACACTAACCAGCCTACCAAATTCCTTCGATGCGCATGCAAATCATTTATTATTTTATATTTTGCACTCATTAGAATTCCACTCCAGCTTTTGTTTTACCATTAGATTCAGATGTTGGTTTGTAAAGTGATGTTCTGTTAGCGTAGTCTCTTTCAAAATTACTAATAGCCCAAGCAGCATCAGTCCAACCATTTATTGTAGCGATCTCAACAATCTTCAGCTGCACATTTAAATTTTCACTATACTTTCTAATAGTTTCTTGGAAAATTTCGATCGCACGCTTTGTTAGATAACGTTTGTTGGCATAAACTGCTTCAACCCAATTACGTAAGGCATCTAACATCTGCGCATTAGGTTCCACTATTGCTTTCTTTAGTCCAGCAATAATATATAATTGTTTATTCTTCGCAGCAGCTTGACGTGTAATCTTCATTTCTTTAGCGAGCTTTTCTAGTTTCTTCGGATCCTCATCAATCATAATTGCCACTGCTTTTTCTAAATCTACTTTAATCTTATTTAAATTCTTTTCATCAACGGCAAGTATTCCTGCTCTTGCTAAAACGGAATCACAGTTAATTTGATCCTCTTCTTCTATTGTAGTGCGACTTTTGATGTATTCTCGATCCAATATAAAATAACCGAGTTCATCATAAGTACCTTTCTTAACAACCTTTTTTATAATATCTAAAATTTCAGAAAAATACACTGCAGTATACAAATCTGCTATAGCTGCAATCTTACGGCTATACTTTCCATAGCTATCTTCTGCCAATATATCTAAATACATAATGCTTACCTACCTTATACTATATAATACAATAAAATGTAGGCTTTTACACCTACATTTAGTTTGAAATTTTCTAAATTTGCCTATGCGTAAAATAATTCCTCTAAAAGTTCCTTATTTGCACGTAAGCCAGCCAATGTTTTTTCAATTGACTTATAGAGTTTCTGATTGTTAGCTTTTTTGATGCTATTTAGTGCTGCTTCGAACTCAACTGGAACAACATCTTCATATTTTTCCATAAAATACTCTAAATAATCATCTGGAAGTGCATTTAAAGCTTGAACTACTCTATATGGCCAGAATTTAGAAGAGTATTCGTGGTATTTAACTGGATTACCTTCTTCATCTGTGGTTCTAACTACCTTTTTAGTAAGTTTATATGAATCTTGGAACGCAATGTTATCTAAGATGATAGCTTCTACCAGTTTCTTGTTGTTAATATAGTATTGCACCAAGTATTCTACAACATGACTTTCTTGATCTGCTGGAATTTCATCAGATTCAATAGTATCAAGAAGGCGCTTGCCATCTGGGTCGCCAGCAACATTATCATCTAAGCTTACCATGCTACCATAAGCACCAGCATTCTTCTTTAAATTGCTGACATAATAATGTTGTAATCTGATTGTAGCAATACATTGATTAATACATTGTTGTGCATTAACCTTATTTGCTGGGTCTTGCCACTTTCTGTATTTACAAGCATAGTTAATAGCCTCAACTAACCAGTCAAAATATTCGGTTCTATCATTGCTATAATTTAAATTTTCTTGTAAAAGTTTATTAATTCTATACCAAAAGCGTAAAATTAAAGCACCAAGATAAGAATCCATATTATCCATATCTTGTTCGTCTAAAGCTTTGCAGTATCCATCAGCTAAAGTATCTACACTCATTGCTTGATAGTCGCCAAGTCTAGAAGCTGCTGACATACAATCTTTCTTAACTTGTTGTAACATCTTAACTTTCTCCTTTCAATCTTACCTCCAGTAGATTAAATAAAGTAGTATCCAACCTTATTTAAAATATCTGGGTTAACTTTGTTTTGTTTTTTATCTGAATAATACTCAACGGTTTGCTTTCCGCTATAAACACTTGCTGCTTGGGCACAGTTTAATCTTACCATCTTGTCGAATTTACCATCTGAGGTTTCACGGACAAAAAGATAGTAATAGCTTCTGTGGCCAGGTCTTAATGTTCTTTTTCTTGTGCCTTTGTAAAAAGCACCATTAACGCTTGCAACACCAACGTGCACGCAAGTCCAATTGTTGTCAAATGTTTTGTTTAAATACTTTGTTTTTTTCATAACCTTTTGCTCCTTATAAAACAAATGTAGTAGTTTCTAATGTTTCTTCATTGACTTCATAGTTATCGCTTGTAACTACGTATTCAATTCTAAGTTCTAAATTCTTTACATCATTTGGAATTGTAAATACTTCTTTTAAATTCTTAACATCAGCAAAGAAATCAAAACACTTTTTAGCTTCTGTAAATGAGTCGAACCAATCAATTTGATATTCATAATCATTAGCAAGTTGGTTGGCATCATAGCCTAATAACCAAACTTGATATTCATATTGACTTGGAACATCAGAAAGGTCTAGCTCATCCAGTTCTTTTAAATCATCAAGATCTGCGGTTGTAAATTCTAATTCTTTTTCCATAGCTCATTTGCCACCTCTATAATATATTATACCATATTTTTTTATTTGTAAATACTAAAGTTGCAAAATTTTAGAATTTCTTTTTACAAACTCTAAGTAGTCCCTTGTATCTTGTGGGAATTTTTGTGATGTATATAACATTTGTGCAATTTCCTCAAAGATAGCTCCACAACTATTGCCTGTGCAGTATCTGGCTTGAATAGCACCTCCTCTATAGTGCATGACCACAAACTCGGTATACCACTCTGGGTTTTTATCTGATTGGAAGATAACATATTCTGCTCTGTCAATATTTCTACACCCAATGGTTAAAGCTGTGCTAATTTCGTTAACAAATTCAATTTTATTTTTTAATTCATTTTCAAACATAAGTTTCTTACCTCTTTTCTAATAATATTATAACATAAAAAACCTACTTTGTAAATAGGTTTTTATAATTTTTTTAAAGAAATCTATCTAATGTTGAAATTCCAGTTTTCTTTGGCGCATGTGTTTTATTATAAGCTTTTACACACGCTTTTATTATTGCGAATATGCAATGTAAGCTGCCAAAGACTGTCATTAGAATTTGTAATGCAAGTGGTAATGGTAAGAACCAGAATGCAATTATCAGTATAATAACTATAGCCATACTTGCCTCCTAATAAATTTCAATGCAATCGTTGCTTTCTTGAATTTTCTTTAACTCAGCTTGAACGATCTTTTCTTCTTCCTCTGAGTTAGTATCAAGGTCAAGAATAACAAGGTCTGTAAGATGGTCGGCGTAAGCATCTACAATCATACCATCTTTTACAACAATATAAACTGTTCTACTCATTATTTAATCCATCCCCATCTTTCAAGCTGTTTCATCTTATTTGATTTTTCACGATGAACTGTAACGCTTGCTCTTTTTTCTTTAATGAGCTTTGCAGTTTCAAAAACTTCTTTAAGTTCTTCATAGGTTCCTCTAAACATTACGTCTCCGTAAGTTCTTGAGCCTTCTTCCATTTCAATTGTGACAATGAGGTTATTATCATTATCATAATCTAATCTTGTGATGACTGAGCCATCCCAACTTTGTGCTGTTGCTTTGAATCCGGAGTTAGCACTTCCCCCACGTGTTGCTGCGCCTCTATTGCCAACAACCATTCCATAGAATTTTGACATCTTCCTTTTTCCTTTCTGTTTTATTATAGAGTGTTGTTCGTTCACTCTTTCTTACATTAATATTATAACACGAATTTAATTAATTGTAAATAGTTTTTAAATTATTTTTTTAACAATTTTATATTTAATTCTTTTCCTCTATTAATATTATAACATCTTTTAATAAATTTGTAAACTATTAATTTAATAATTTTTAGAAGATAGACTTCTTGTACGGTCTGTGATCCAGATAAATTTTACACTATTCTAGTGAAATTTACTACGGCTACAGCTATGATCTGTAACCGTGACAGTTACTGTAACCATTACTGTGACCGTTACTCGATCCGAATTTTTACCGGTCACGGGTAAATTTATAGTATTTTTCACTAACTCAGTGAAATTTAACTTCAAAATTCTGATCGCAGAACCGTTCGTATAAAAAATTGTAAAAGAAAAAGCCAGGCTTTATGCCTGGACTTTTATAAGGAGGATTATATGACTATTTCAATTTTGCGTAGTTATATTTTCCAATTACCTCAGCGTGCAAGAATCTACCTTTGCTGTCTGCTTCCAATAGTTTTGCATAAACTTCGGCTGGTACATTTTCATATAAGTATTCCCCACCATTTACAAAGTGAACGTGTAGGTCCTTATGTTCATAGTCGTATCCAACTGCTTTAATTGTGCTTGATGCGACTTCATTTAATTTAATGCTCATAAACTTTTACCTCCAAACCATCTGCTTTAACTTTATCAAGATTTAATTTCTTAATATCCATTACATAGGTTATTTGTTTTGTTTTCTTATCTACAAAGTATGCTAACCCAATATCTTTGTGAAGTTCTACAAATTCATTAGGCATTTAGAGTATCTACCTTTCCAAGTAAGTAATCAAGCTCTGTTGGCTTAAATCTTGGGTGTCTTTCGTGGTATCTTTCCCTCATAGCATACTGATTATTTAAGTAATACTCTGTAACACTCATTGTAACTCTACCATTGTCATCAATAGAGAAGTCTACAATTTCAGTTCCCTCGCCAACGTAGTCAGTTCCGATATAAATATCTTCTTTAATATCGTTATATCTTTTGTTGATGAATTCTAATTGTTCTGTATTTGCTTCAAACATTAAAACTCAACCTCCACGATTTCATAAATAGTTGTGTTAATTTCAGTTGCGTCAAACTTATCATAAACAACTAATTCTTTACGGTCATATCTACCATTTTCAATGTCAATATAAACGGTAGGTTCCCAATCTTCTTCCTCTTCATTGAACCCATAGCATTCTTCTAATTCTGCTTTGTCATTTAACATAAGTTCTTCTAAACCTTTTTCGGCTTCTTCTCTTGTGTTAAACACTTTTTCATAAATACCGAAATTTGAACCATCACTCAAACCATCGTCTTCAACTGATGGCATATCAATGCTCATAAAATGAATTAAGTACTTTTTCATAATTTTCCTCCTATTATCTTTTCTCTATTATAATTATATCATATTTTATGATATTTGTAAATAGTTTCTTTTATTCTTCTTCAAAATCTGGCACTTCAATTTCAAGAGTTTCACATTCAGTTTCCTCTTGATCTAAATTATTGTCCCAATAAGTATTATAGACAACATAAACTTTTTCATAAAATGAATTTTCTTCAATTTGAACAAACCAGTTTCCAGACCATCTTGGAAAAGTATTAAAAAGTGATTCTACTTCTTCAATAGTTTTTGCTTTTCTAATTGCTTCCCAACAATCGTTAATATGTGTATAATTTGTCATAAAATTTTACCTCTTTCTTATATAATAATTATAACATAAAAAGGGGTTTTTGTAAACCCCTTATTTTAACTTTTTTATTTAATGTCGTGAGCTTCAAGTTTGACTTCACAGAATTCGCCAACATCTTCATTAGTGACACAGTAGTAGTCATCTTCTTCTGTATCAATATATTCACAGCCGTAAACCCAATGTTGCCAATCTGCTTTAATGGCTTCAAAGCATTCTCTTGCTTTTTCGTATGTAGAAAAAACGCCCTCAACTTCGCCATTAACTTCACAGTCGTCATTTGTAATAACAATATAAACTGTCATTTTGTTTTACCTCTCTTTTCTTAATTATATTATAACACATATAAAAAGAAAAGTAAATAGTTTTTTATCTATTTATATAAATAACAGAAACTTGAAACTCACCATTATGAACTAAATTTTGTCCATTAGTAGGGTACTCGTGAGCCTCTAACCATTCGTGAGCTTTCCAAGAATCCTTAGCAGGGACGACTAAATAATTCTTTGTTAAAATATAGTCGCCGCGAGTAAGTGCTCCAACCTTAACCATCTTTGCTGTGATTCTTTTGTTAATTACTTTCTTCATATTATTCCCTCCAACCCATAGGTTCATATTGACAACCTTGCAAAAATGCGTCATACATTAAATGCAAAGTAGAAAATCTTTGTTCGTAAGTTCCTTGAATTTCACGTCTTTCAATAGCTAAATCTAAAAGCTTCATAAATCTTTTCTTTTCGTCCATTGTTAATCTTTTCCAAGTCCAAGAAGCTTGAATCATATCGACGAATTTATTTACTGCTAATTCTTTATTCATTTCTTTTTACCTCTCTTTATTATATTATAACATAAAAAGCTGTTGTTGTAAACAGCTTTTTTAATTATTTTTTAACCAAGAATTACAAGCTCATCAGGGTTTTCTGTATCAGTATCATACACACCATTACTGAACTCAAGGTTTTCTTTAACGTCTTTAGCATCAGTTGTTGGATGATAGTACATTCCGTGATATGAATTACCCTCTTCATCATCTGCTACAATAATTTTTTTGTAGGCAACTTTTGGATCAGCATAGCAAGCTTGAGTTAATAATTTAACAAGCATTCCAACAGTCATTTGTTCCATTAGTTTGCGCCTCCGAACATTTTTTCTAATTGTTTCATTTTATTAGATTTCTCGCGATGTCTAGTAACTGAAACTTTCTTTTCTTTAATGTCTTTCAAAAGTTGCATTGCTTCTTTGAACTCTTCAAAAGTTCCGGTGAAAACTGTATCACCATAACAAGATGAACCTTCGTCTAAACAAACTCTGACTTTTAATGTCTCATTGTCATACCAGTTCTCTATAATAACAGAACCGTCATAAGCTTGGACTGAAGCTCTACAGCCATCACATCCACCACGACGTGTTGCTCCGCCTCTCATTCCAATACAAGTTGTGTAAGTTTTTGCCATAACATTTCCTCCTCACTTACATTATTATTATAACATATTTAATATAAAAAGTAAATATATTTTTAATTATTTTTTAATTTTTTTCTAATACTACAAATAAGCGGGTAACATTTAGAGTCGGTTAAATTACTATTTTCCAAATTAACTTGTTTTCGGAATAAATAGCTTTCTAACATTTCGGCTTCTTCTTTTGTAAGTTCTAATTTAATCATTTGCTAAAACCTCCGCAAGTGGTCTAAAATCTTCCCCGCCATATTCTAAAACTTTCCAAGTTCCGTCTTTTTCAAATAAATAAACATATTCTGCCCAACAATCTTTAGAAAGTTTGAGAAAACCATTTATATTTCTATTAGTTCTTGCTGGCACATCTTCACCACGACTTCTATATGAGTTACACATATTATCAGGGTTAATTTCTGCCCACTGTTTTGCCCAATCGCCTATATTTCCTGTTAGCTTTGGTCTTTCCCACGCTCTTGGATTGTCAATAGGTTCAGTTCCAATAGAACTTAAATCTCCTAATGATAATAATTGTCTAATCTTTTCTTCTGTCTTATAATTATTTAATAAAACTTCACCAACTCCGTCTGGATAACCATCGTGATGACAATAAATAGAAGTAATACTTCCATTTTGATTTCTAATTCCAATTCTTGATCTTGTAGACATATACTGTCCTCCTTATAATTATATTATACCACAAAAAAAGAGGTTTGTAAACCCCTAATTTAATTTATTTCGACAGTATTGATTTGGCAGTATTGTCTAATACCAATATCATCCTCTTCACAGACATCGAAGCCCTTATCTCCATCATCATAGTCGCTGTCTGGATTATCGAAGTAAGTTAATACTTGTTCGTGATATCTTCTTACTTCATCGATAGCTTCTTGTTCTGTCTTACAAACTTTATGAACCTCGCTGTAGAAGTTTCCGTCGTCATCTAATGATGCTGTTGTGATAATAAATAATTTCATTAGTAATTCCTCCCATTATTTATTCTCTATATATATTATAACAAAAAAAGCCGCTTTTGTAAACGGCTTTTAAGATATTTTTTTGGAATATTGTTCAGGATTTACTAACTCGATTCCCAACAGTTCATCCACATGATGTGGTTGGTTGGGGCGGAACCTTCCGAATTTCACTATAATATTTGGAAACTTCTGTAGAGCTTCTATATACGTAGCAGCTTCTGTTTCGGTATAACCGGTGTACACAATTACCGGATCATCGTAGCTGTGACGAAATTCCACTATTAGGTCTAACAGATCAGGGAAGCTATCCAATGGTTCCAGACCACAGCAGACCAATGCATTTGCGATCGGCTTTGCATCATCGGCATAAATTTCCACTAATCTTTCCGCAGATACTTCGATGTTGGGAGATCTGACCAGCTGTGAGTTATGACATAGTTGACAACCATTCTCTTTATCGCATTTAAATGAACAGTAAGGGAATGCTACATACATAGCAGGTTCCTTGTAGTTAACGAAATCCACTGGAATTACATCTTTAACGATCATACTTAATCCTTGATCACAGATGTTTCACCATGAATGACGCCGGTGTTGTACCATTCGCGAGCACTAAATTCCACTTTTCTTTCTTTACTGTACGCATGTGATGGGGTGAGGAACCCGACGATTCTTTGTCAAGTATCGCTAACTGGCTCTCCGCATACAGGACAGATATCAGTTCCGACGAAGCCATGTCCATTTTTGCACACATTAATACGAGTATTAAATGCGAAGTAGAAGACACCCTTCTCTGCGATGTGATTGAGCATGTCTCAGGCCATATCACTATTTGGGAAATTCGACTCCAAATTTATATGCGCGATCGCACCGCCCGAACACTTTTCATCGAGGATCGAGCTGAGTCGGATTTTCTCATTGATGGAACATTTAGCAGTTAGTGGAATTCATTGGTTACTGTACATTGGGTAGTCATGTACATTGAAGAGGAGTGAGTCTTTCGCACAGAGGTTCACCGCAGCTCTTTCTGCAGGAACTGATTCGATGTTCATCGAGTAGTCTTTCTCATTAGTGAAATTATCTTTAACTTCATTGATGATCTTGAAGATCTTATCTGCGAATTCGATTCCTTCATCACTGTAAGATTTTAAACCGAACTCATTAGTTTTAATGTATCCGAATTTATCCATTACTTCGTAAAGTCCTAAGATACCAACTGTGCAATATTGGTGGTCTAAACTCATTCCGCCTTCACAGTAATTTGGAAGTAAACCTTTTTCAGTATTCCTCTTGATGATATGACGAACTGTATCCAAAGCTTTGCAACAGAGCAATACTCTTTTCTTTAATAGTGATAAATATTTCGATTCTGAAATTTCATCGCCAAGCTCGTAGAACATATGAACTAAATTCACTGTATTTACTTTTACCGATCCAATACTTAATTCAGTTCCACCGATGCTGTTGAAGAAACCTTTCAGCTTTGAAGTATCACTAAGAAGTCTACAACAGTTGGATAATGTAGTAACATCCTTACCGACAAAGAAGTTAGAATCATTCCACTTACAATTGTGATCGCTACACCATCTTGCAAACTCTTCATCTACAAATTTACCATTCTGATAGAGCAAACTGTATGTTAGTACCGGAAATGTGAACATATTAGCTTGTCGAATTTCACTAACTACTTCCATAAATTTCTTTTCGTGATCGAGGAATTCTTCAACGTAGTCGATCGCGAAGCTACCATCAGGAAATATTAAATCACCAAATAGTGCTGTATAATATTCTCTATCGAAAATACTGACATTAACGAAAGCAGATTGGTCAACTCTCATGAACGGTTGGTTAAGTCTGTAGATAAATTTCTGAAAGCACTGTTTTAAATAGTAATCCTTATCTTTGATAATGTGGTTAGTTTCTACATCGTGCTTATAGAAATATAAAGTTCACACTAAAATATTTGGAATACCAACTGCACCTGAACTTCTATTGGACATAAATGAAATATATTCAATTACATCGTCGAGGAAAGTGGTTAAGTGCTTTGGCCCCTCATTATTGTAGTTCGACAAGAAGAACAAACCTTCTTTAGCAAGTCTACTAAGATCGTAAGCATAACAGTAAGGCTTGAAGCTAGCTGAAGGAAAGTCATGCATGTAAAAGCCGCCAAGATATTCTGTCTTAAGCCACTCTTTAGCAGTGGAAAGCCCATACTTCTTCTTTAGTTCATAGAAGATCTTGTTCATCGCGATCAGCTTATCGATGCTCTTACCCTTCTCTGCAAGTAGTGATGCTATGTCCTTGTGGGAAGCATTTGCATTACCATCAATGGTTACATCACCTACATTCTTATCAACAAATGCATCAATAAAATCACTAAAATTTAGCTGTGAGTCATGGATTCCATTCAGAATTTCGAAATCCTCACCGAATTCATCTACAAGATTGGTTAACGATCTCTCAAAGTCTTTTTGAAGTTTCAAATTTATTTGCATACTACTTTACCTCATTAATGAATTTCACTGCACCAGAAAAGTCATAAAACTTCTCATCAACTTTAAGGATCGGTGCAGATAATATGTGGTTAGCTCTGCCCACTTCTACTACAATATCAGTGTCGTCGACCATTTCGAAATCGACTTTTTTCTGTGCTAACTTCATTTCGATAATTTTACATTTTGGGCAATGAGTACTATACAATGTGATCATAAATTTCTCTTCCTTTCATCAATAATTAGTGAATAAAAAAATAGGAATCCAATATTTTGAAATTTACCTATTTTCGTCAGCTAAGATATTTTTCCTAACTAACTTTCCACTTCCTCGCCTGTATTAAATTTAGCTAATTATTTTGGAATCGAAAACAGGTCATTTTAAAAAAAGATACCGCAGGAGGAATTGCAGTATCTGTCATAAGGTCTAATTTAGAACCAGCTCCACGGAAGCTTACGATAATCAACCATATCTTCTTCAGAACGAGGAATATTAAGTAATGTTTTTAGAATATGTCCACTTCTTACATATGTTCTATATTCTTGGGTCATCGACTTCGCAGTTTTGAGTTCTCTTTCATAAAACTCTAAGCAGTTTCTATATTGGAGGTGAGCAAGCAATAATTTTAAATCTTGTTTACCTTCCAGAATTTGGTTTGAGTAGGACCAGCCTGTTGCATCTACTAAATTCTGGAACATCTTGATAACTTTCTTCGTCGCTTTGATGAAGGTCCTTGTTATTGAATAAATCTCATTAGTTGAAATTAATACAAATTCAGTTGACTTACCTTCCATTACATTTTTTACCAGTTCAACGAATATTTCTGGAACTTTCTCTTCTTCCATATTACATCGCCAAACCTTTCTCAAAATCGGAAACGTACTGTTTTGGAACTTCTAATCTAATCTTTTCAATATCTTGAGTTTTACCGAATTGGAATCCGTAGTTTTCAATTAAATCCCAGACGAAGGCAACATTATCAATAACTTTCTTGTTTTGACTTGTCGCTCTTTGCTCTAAGATACCAGAAACTGCTTCATCAAATGAAATCTTAAGTCCCAAACCCCATTGATAGTCGAAACCACCAGAAGTTTTCTTTTTTGAATTAACAACATATCTATCTACATCACCGAATTTACCAATGAACCACTTTTCCATGTAATCTGGCATTGCGGCCCTAACTGAAGTAGTATGTTTAGCCATCCAACCTAAACATTCATAATAAGTTGTTGGGCAATTAAACAATTTTGCTGTATCTTCAGGCTTTAAGTTCTCTAACTTCTTTAAGCTCTTGGCAACTTTAGTCTGATATTTCTTTTCTTCTAACTTTGCTTTGATAAGTTCAGCCTGTTCTTCAGCTTTTTGTTTTGCTTCTAAGAATTTTTGCTTACTAAGTTCTTCAGCTTCTTTCTTCGCAGCTTCAATTTCTTGTTCGTGAACAGTTTCAGCTTCATCAACAATAGCTTTGATAGAATTATATTTGCACATGTCATCTTCATTTAATTTTAATGTGCCCGAATTAACTGCAAGGTTGAAGATAAGAGTTGAAATTTTTCCAGGCTCAAGTTCAACCATAACTTTTAAAACTCTTCTTGACTTTGCATTAAAATCTACATCAGCCATTGTGAAAGAAACTATATTAACTACGCTCTCACGAT